>Ga0310786_10005962_pt1 | contig 16374 bp, 12 predicted proteins | sample AusTroGonzalo_MG_FD_203881 | JGI IMG/M metagenome (GOLD analysis project Ga0310786, IMG submission 203881) | Bovine rumen microbial communities from tropical cattle in Woodstock, Queensland, Australia - Gonzalo_03 (v2) (version 2) | ecosystem: Host-associated > Mammals > Digestive system >... | reverse complement strand
TGCCTGTCCTTTACATCCTTCTTTTAATCCCGATGGAACGTCGTGGCGCTGGCTTTATGCAAGACCGTCAGGGCCCGAACCGCTCCTACATCAAAATTCCGTACTTTGGAAAGCTCCGCGCTTTCGGTTATGTGCAGAACATGTGCGACGGTACAAAGCTTTTCTTCAAGGAAATGTTCGCTCCTGCTGGCGTGAACAAGCTCTTGTACTATGTGGCGCCTGCAATCCCGTTTGCCATCGTGTTCCTTTCCCCGTGCGTGATTCCTTGGTTTGGACCGATGATTTTCGATTGGGGTGGCGAAACGGTTAGCATCGCAGGTTCCATCATCGATTCTGATGTGGGCGTGCTTTTGCTGTTTGGTTTCTCCTCGATTTCGGCTTACGGTGCCATGCTCGCTGGTTGGGCTTCCAAGTCCAAGTACAGCTTCTTGGGCGCTCTCCGTACGAGCTCCATGACCATCAGCTACGAAGTCTGCCTCGGACTTTCGCTCATGGGCATCTTGCTCCTTGCCGGTTCCTTTAACCTCACGGACATCGTGCAGTGGCAGGAAAATCACGTTTGGGGTATCGTTGCCCAGCCGGTCGCATTCTTCTGCTTCCTCATTGCAAGCATTGCTGAAACGGGCCGTGCTCCGTTCGACGTTGCCGAAGGTGAACCGGAACTCGTTGCTGGTTACCATACGGAATATGGCGCTATGCAGTTCGGTCTCTTCTACATGGGCGAATACTCGCACATCTGCATCAACAGTTTCCTCATTGCGACGCTGTTCCTTGGCGGTTATGCCGTTCCGTTCGTGACGACCGAAACATTGCAAGAACACATGGGCGGCTCTCTTGCCGTTCTCTGTGGCGTGCTCGCATTCATCGCGCTCGCTTTCCTCCACATGATTTACCGCTATTCCCGCAAGCTCAAGGCGACAAATCTTACGCACCGCTTTGAAGTCCTCAAGGAATACAAGCTCTACAAGATTGTGGCTTGGGTTGCTACCGTAGCATTCATTGCTCTCGGTGTTGCCGCATGGTTCTTCTACAATCCTGAAAACTTCGTCGTGAATGGCATGGCTGTCGGTGGCCTTGCAACGTCTGTTGGCACCGCTCTCATCCATTTGCTCGTTCTCGTGGCCAAGAGCCTCATCTTCTGCTGGGTCTGGATTTGGGTCCGCTGGACGCTCCCGCGCTTCCGCTATGACCATGTGATGCACCTCGGCTGGAAGATTATCTTGAATATCGCCCTCATCAACCTCGTGGTGACTGCGGTCATTGCAAAACTCTTAGGGGGTAACTAATGCGCGTTATTAAGCAAAAACCGATGACCGTCATCGAACGCCTTTACATTTTCGAGGCGATTCGCGGTCTGTGGACGACTCTTAAGCATGCGGCTCGCGGCTTGTTCCGCTACGAAGAACTTCCGACGATTTCTTACCCGGAAGGTCAGCCTGAAGTCCGCAATACCTACCGCGCCAAGCATCGTTTGATGCTCCGTCCGGATGGTACGCCTCGTTGCGTGGCCTGCGGCATGTGCGCTGCGGCTTGCCCTGCTCACTGCATCTTCATCGAAGCAACGCAGAGCGATGACCCGCGTATCGAAAAGCGCGTGATGCGTTTCGACATTGACCATTTGACATGCGTGTTCTGCGGCCTTTGCGCCGAAGCTTGCCCGGTCGATGCCCTCCGCATGGATACAAAGCAAATCATTTTCGAACACCGTTCCCGCGAAGATTTCGTGGCTCACCTTTACGATCTCACCAACTGGGATCCGAAGGACTACCCGAATGACGAACAGAGCCAGATGGCTCCGGGCGGTACAAAGAATGCCGAGGCCCGCAAGGTCTGGGGCATGGAGGTAAAATAATGCTCGCATTGATTTATTTCATTGTCCTCGCAATTATCGCAGTCGGCAGTGCCGTTTGCGTGCTCCTCTCTAGGCATCCGCTCTATGGCGCCCTTTCGTTGGTGCTTTCCATGGTATCGCTTGCCGGTATTTACGGCCTTCTCGGAAGCCCGTTCCTTGGCGTTGTGCAAATCATGGTCTACGCTGGCGCCATCATGATGCTCCTTACGTTTGTGATCATGGTCTTGAACGGCGCTCGCGACTCCCACACGCCGATGTTCGACAAGGTCTCGCTCTTTGTGATTCCTGCCGTGCTTGTGCTTGCCGGTCTCGTGGGTTTTGCCCTCGTCCGCTCTCCGATTGCTTTCGATGCAGCAACGATTCGCGGTTCTGTGGCCATCACTTCCAAGACTCTTTTTGATGTAGCTCAAACGGGCCCGGGGTACTTCGTACTTTTCGAAGTTCTCGGTGTTCTTCTGCTTTCTGCCATGGGTGCCGCCGTGCTTCTCGCCAAGAAGCGCCTTGGTTCCGTGGATTCCGAAAAAACGGAGGATAATCACTAATGGAACTCCAAGCTATATATGTTCAAATTTTGGCCTTGGTCATTTTTGCCATTGGCCTGATTGTCGCGGTTTCTCGCCGCAATGTGTTCTTTGTGCTGATGGGCGTTGAACTTGCCCTGAACGCTGTGAACCTCTCGTTCGTGGGCTTTGCAAAGACTTTGCCTAACGACATGAGCATTGTGGGCCAGGTTGTTCCGCTGTTCTCCATTGCAGTCGCCGCTGCTGAAGCTTGCGTCGGTCTTGCTATGGTCATCCTCATTTTCCGCAACCGTGAAAGCGTTGACGCCGACACGTATTCTAACATGAAGGGGTAATAAGCAATGATTTCTCTTGGTTTGATACCTCTCTTCCCGTTGTTGGGATGCCTTATCCTCGGTGCTATTGCCGTTATTTCTTCGGGTAGCAAGAAGGGCCCTGCGGAAGGTTTCGTTGGAACTCTCGCAGTTCTTTTCCCGGCACTTTCCTTTGGTGGTGTTGCGTTGCTCGCTCTCAACATGCCCGAAGGTGGCGTTCGCGAAACGCTCTGCACTTGGATTGACCTTCCGATGTTCCGCGCAGAAATCGGGTTCCTCTTCGATGGACTTTCCCGTATTATGCTTCTGTTCGTGACGGGCATCGGAACGCTCATTACGCTCTACTCGATTGGTTACATGCACGGTGATCGCGGTTTTGCCCGCTTCTTCGCCTACATCAACCTCTTCTTGTTCAGCATGATTGTCCTCGTGCTTTCGGACAACTTGCTCCTCACGTTCCTCGGTTGGGAAGGTGTGGGCCTTTGCTCTTACCTCCTCATCGGTTTCTGGAACAAGGATTTGAGCAACTGCAAGGCTGCGAACAAGGCTTTCATCGTGAACCGCGTGGGCGATATCGGCTTCTTGCTCGGTATGCTCTGCCTCGTGACGATTGGTGGCGCTGCTATCCTCAATTACGATGTGCTTTCGAACTTCATCAGCATGGTCATTAACGGTAACCACGTTGAATTGGTTGTCCCGGCACTTTCTGTGGCTGGCATCCTCTTCTTCATCGGTTGCACGGGTAAGTCCGCTCAGATTCCGCTCCTCACATGGCTCCCGGATGCTATGGCGGGTCCGACTCCGGTTTCTGCTTTGATCCATGCTGCAACGATGGTGACTTCTGGCGTTTATTTGCTCGCTCGTCTCGGTAGCATGTTTGCTCTCCTTCCGAACGTTCTCGACATCATTGTGATTGTCGGTATGCTCACGGCTTTCTGGGCTGCTGTTGCTGGACTTTTCCAGAACGACATCAAGAAGGTGCTTGCTTATTCGACCATCAGCCAGCTCGGCTACATGTTCATGGCTTCTGGTGTTTGCGCCTTTGATGCTTCTATCTTCCACGTGTTTACGCATGCCTTCTTCAAGGCCGCGCTCTTCCTCGGTGCTGGTGCCGTAATCCACGCTCTTGCTGGTGAACAGGATATGCGCAAGATGGGTGGCCTTCTCAAGAAGACCCCGGTCACGGCTTGCGTGATGATTTTCGCATTCCTCGCGATTGTCGGTTTCCCTGGCTTTGCCGGTTTCTGGTCCAAGGACTTGATTCTTGAACGCTTGTTCATGAACTGCTCGATGGTGATTCCTGGTTTTACCTTGTTCGGTGCCGAAATTCCGACGATTCCTCTGAACGGTGTTGTTTATGCCATTGGCCTTGCTACGGCTGTGATTACCGCTGTTTACATGGGTCGCCTCATTATCCTTACGTTCTTCGGTAGCTACCGCGGTTCTAAGGAAAGTGAAGAACATATCCACGAAGCTCCGGCTGTCATGCTCATCCCGATGGTGATTCTCGCTTTCGGTGCTGTGTTTGCCGGTTACCTCTGGGCCGATTCCATCGGTATCAAGTTCTTTGCTGAAACGCTCGCTCCGGTTGTTGGCGCCGCTCAGGCTTACAACGCTCCGGCTGTGACTGCTCACTTGAACCCGGTTATCTTTGCCGCTCTCGGTACAATTGCCGCTTTGCTCGGTATGTTCATTGCTTACAAGGTTTACGCCAATGCTCGTATCCCGGCTGCCAAGGGCTCTTCTGCTCCGGAAGGTGGCAAGGCTACTTGGACGTTCCTGTTCGATACCCTCCACAAGTATGTTGGAATCATCCCGGTCAACGTGCTCGCATGGATTTGCGATGTCGTTGTCGATAAGATTCTCGCTGCGGCTCAGTGGACGGTTGGTGCCATCGCGACGATTCTCGGTGACGGTGCCGCTTCGTTCCAGGTGCGCAAGGTACGTCTCCAGATTGCTCTTAGCATTCTTGGCTTAGTCGCTCTTGTGGCAATTGTTCTTTTGACTGGAGGTTCTTTCTAATGCTATTACATCTCCTTGTCCTCGCTCCGTTCGTTGCTGCCATCCTCATGGTGATGACGTCTAAGGAAGATTCAAAGTCTTCTTCCCGCCTTGCAATTTTGATGGGCATTGGTTTTACTGCAATGTCTGTCGCCTTGGTTGCTGGCGGAACCGTTTCAACGGAAGCTATTGAATGGTTCCACATCCCGGGTTGCAAGGGCCCTGTTTACTATTACTTGACAAGTCACGGACTTGCCGCTTGGATGGTTCTCCTTTCTTGCGGACTTTCTCTCGTGGCTTTGATTTCTGCCCGTGATATTACTTGCAGAAGCTATCGCAACTTTGCCATTGGCATTTTCGCGTTGATGGGCGCCATGAACGGCACCTTCCTCGCTGCAGATGCTGTGCTCTTCTTCTTCTTCTTCGAAGCCATGGTGATTCCTGCTGCAATCTTGATTGCCGGTTTCGGTGGCAAGGACAGAATGAAGGCGGCGATGACGTTTGCGATTTATACATTGGTCGGTTCCGCTCCGATGATGGTCGCTCTCTGGTACATCTTGACGGTTGCAGATAACTCGACGCTCATTTCGATTGCTGTTGCTGTTCAGGGTCTCCCGGAAGGCACGCAGAATGTGCTTCTTGTTTGCTTCCTCTTGGCATTCCTCGTGAAGACTCCGATTTTCCCGTTCCACGGCTGGCAGGCGATTACTTACGCCGAAGCTCCGGCTCCGCTCTCTGCAATCCTCACGGGTGCAATGAGTAAGGCTGGCGTGTTTGGTTTTATCGTCTGGGTTCTCCCGATTTTCCCGCTTTCGATGAATGCGGTTTCGGGCTTGATGTGGCTCGGCCTCTTTACTGCGGTCTATGGCGCTCTCATGGCTCTCCGCGCAACGGATGGCAAGAAACTCCTCGCATTTAGCTCCATGGGTCACCTTGGCCTTGCTGTGGCTGGTGTGTTTAGCCTTTCCGAAGCAATGCTTCCGGCTGTGCTTGTGTTGCTTGTGGCTCACGGTATTTCTGCTGGCGCTCAGTTCTTCCTCATGGGAATTGCAGAACGCATGGCGGGTACGCGCGAACTTGATAAGCTCGGTGGCCTTTCTTCTACGAATCCGGTGTTCGGCACGCTCTTTGGCTTTGCTGGCGTTATGGCTCTCGCTGTTCCTGGAACGGCAGGCTTCGTCGGCGAATTCTCCGTGCTCCTCACTTTGTGGGATATGGGCCCGCTCCCGGCTCTCGTGGCTGGTTTCACCTTGATTCTTTCTGCTGCTTACATGCTCCGCTTTATCCAGAAGGTTATCTTCGGTAAGCCTTCTCGCATATACAATGATGGCCGTCGCACGACGCTTCTCGAAGGTACTTCGATTGGCGTTATGCTTTTGCTCCTTCTCGTGTTCGGTTTCCATCCGGCATTTGTGACGGAATCTCTTGTTGAAGTTGAATCGACGGAAGACCCGGCTGCAGTCCAGGTGCTTAACGATGCCGCTCTCAACAACGGCGAAGCTCCGATGACAGCCGAAGAAATCCATCAGCTGGATTCGACTCTTGCCGCCGCCGGCTTCAAGGACGATGAACGCGCTTCCATCATCGCCCAGATGAAGGGTGAAAATGGCTCTGAAGCTGCAAAATCTGAAAATTCTGTAAAGGAGGCTTCCGATGCTGAATAATCTTGTTTATCTCTTGCCGGTTATCCTTGTTGTTTTGGGTGGCATGGTTGCTCTCGCTGCCGAACCGTTCTTTGACGACGAAAACAAGCATAAGGTGCTTCCGTGGGTTTCTGCGTTCTTTATCGTTTTGGGCGTTGTCGCTTTGTACTACGCTAAGACCGAAACTCTCTTGAACCTCTATGCAATGGACCCAATCCGTCGCGTGCTCTGCATGGCGATTCTCCTTTGCGCTTTCCTCGGCATTTCAGGACTCCAGTGGACGCTTGGCCGTGAAAAGTTCAAGGGTGGTGAAGCTTATGGCTTAATGCTCCTTGCTACAAGCGGTGCCTTGCTCATGACGCAGGCCATTGACTTTGTCGCTCTCTTCATTGCCATGGAACTCACGAGTTTCCCGATTTACGCTCTCGTGGGCATCCGCCGCAAGGACGTCAACGCAAACGAAGGTGTGTTCAAGTATTTTGTCTCGGGTGCTGTTTTCAGTGCGATTTTCCTCTACGGTGTTTCTCTGATTTACGGTGCAACGGGCTCTACGCATTTCTGCGGTCACGTGCTTAACGGTCGTGAAGCCATCTATGGCGTGGGCATGCTCTTTGTGATTGCTGGCCTCCTCTTCAAGGCTGGTGCTGCTCCGCTCCACTTCTGGGTAGCTGACGTCTATACGGGCGCCTCTGTTGCCGTGACGGGCTTTATGGCTGCTGTCGTGAAGGTCGGTGCTCTTGCCGCTCTCGGTACCGTTTGGGTCAGCGTTCTCGTGACGCGCTCCGGTGTCGAAGCCGTATGGAACCTCGCTGAAAAGGTGACGATTGCAAATCCGTCCCGTCCGCTCTTCTACGTGATTGTGGTTGTGGCGCTCCTCTCCATGGTGATTGGCGCCTTCAGCGGCCTTGCTCAGAAGTCTGTTCGTCGCATCTTGGCATTCTCTGCCGTGATGAACGCTGGCTTTATCGTGATTGGTCTCTTGGTCCCGAATTACCTCGGCAAGGGCGAAATCCAGATGGGCCCGATGTTCTACTTCCTCATCACTTACGCGATTGCATCTGCAGGTGCCTTGACGGGTATTGCTTACATGTCCGGTCGTGAAGATCACAAGGAAAATCTTGATGAACTCCAGGGTGCAGGTCGTCGCCGTCCGTTCGTGGCGCTTGGCGTTGCCGTGTGCTTGGCATCTCTCGCTGGCCTCCCGCCGGTTGCTGGTTTCCTTGCCAAGTTCACGCTGTTCACCGAAGCATTCAATGCTAATCTCGGCTGGCTTGCCGCTGTTGGCTTTGGCCTTTCTTTGGTGGCTGCGGTTTACTACCTCCGCATTGCCTACGTGCTCTTTGCTCCGAAGAAGGACGAAGGTGCATCTCCGTGCTGCTGCGGTGAAGGTCAATGCTGCGGTAAGTTCGAAGCCGTCTACGTTTACCTGCTCCGCTTCGCTGTGGCTGTTGCCGCTATCACGCTCCTCGTGATTAGCGTCTATCCGGCACTTGCTTTGATCGGATAATCGCGCTCCTTTACTGAAACATTTAAAAAGCATCTCGGTGAAAAGCCGGGATGTTTTTTTGTATCTTACTTTGCAAGAATAGGATTCAATCAAAATGTTTTGTCCGAAGTGCGGTGAAAATTACAATGAAGCGGAACTTCGTTGCCCTTGGTGTGATGCGGAAAATCCGATTTTTGCAGAGCCGAAATCGCTTGAGCCGGATGAGGTTGCTTTGCCGGAACCTGAAATTAAGGCTGCCGAAGAAAAGGAAGAATGCCTCACGTACAAGCCTAAGTCCTGGAAACAAAATGCTTTTACAGCTTATTTTTTTGCGTGTTATTTTGTCGCGTTTTTTTTTGGATTTTTCGGCATTCTAATTCTTTTGTCTTTTGAAAAAGAATTTATTGTAGTAGGATTATTGATTCTGTCGATTCCTGCTACAATATTTTTTGAGCTTTACGATTCAAAAAATTGGGTAAATGAAATAAAGCTTTTTAAAGATCGGTTTGTTCTGTGCACACGCTATGGTGAAATAATTTTTCCAATTGATAGTACGGAACCTTATAAAATTGAAAACGATGTCTTTGGGCGCAAAATATTTGTTTTTTGCAAAGAAGGGCAATATTACCATGTAGGCGAACGTGATTTCCCTGAAGTTGCAGAAGTAATGAATAATCTTTATTGCCCGTAATTCAAGGATTTTGCTTTTTATGGATGATGTTTGAAAAGATGGTATGATTTCACTGGGTTTGATGATGAAATTTTTTAAGCGATATATTGTTCTCTTGTTTGCCGTGATGATGCTTTCGGGCTGTGCCTATGTTACGATGTCGTTGACCGTTGGTTCGGCTACAACGATAATTGTAGGAAGTGCTATGGGTGTGCATCATAGAATGAAACAGGAAACTCAGGATTCGATAAGGCTGGCGATTACTGATTCGTTGAAACAGGAATATCCAACGGTATCAGAAGATTCATTGCCAAAAATGGTTGCGGATGTCATCCAAAAGAAAGAAGAACAGAGAAAAAAAGCTCGACTCAATAATCTTGTGGGTGTTTTGCTTGGCTTGGGTGCTGTTACGGCTGTTTTAATATTCTTTGTGTTGCCGTTTGGGGCGAGTCCCGGATTAGGGGATTAGATTTTCTATATTCTTTTGGTGCAATTTAAACAACGAGTTCTGAATTATGGACAAGATTTATCGTTCTGGTATTGGTTTTGACGTCCACAAGTTGGTGGAAGGTCGCAAGTGTATCATCGGCGGTGTGGATATCCCGTACGAAAAGGGTCTCCTCGGCCATAGCGATGCAGACGTTTTGCTGCATGCGATTAGCGATGCGTTGCTTGGGGCCGCTGGTCTTGGCGACATTGGCACGTATTTCCCGGATACGGATCCGGCGTTCAAGGGCGCGGACAGCTTGGAACTCTTGCGCAAGGTCGGCGAAGAGGTCAAGAAGGCTGGCTACGAAATCATCAATATCGATAGCATCGTGATGTGCGAACGCCCGAAGGTGAATCCGCACAAGGAACAGATGAAGGCGAACATTGCCCGCGTTCTCGGCCTCGACGTGAAGCAGATTGGCATCAAGGGCACGACAACCGAAAAACTCGGCTTCACGGGCCGCGGCGAAGGCATTGCAAGCCAGGCCGTTGCCATGGTGCGCTCGCTGTAGATGCGATTTCGTCGCAGTTCCGAGTTTTGAGTTACTAGAACCGCTTCGCGGCATCTTGCTTCTAAAGTCTTCTAGTAACTATTAACTAATGACTATTGACCAATAACTAAGTTCTACCAACTAAGCTCTAAGTTCTAAGCTCTACCAACTAAATTCACCCAGCTTCACCGCTGGGCTTTTTTTGTTGAATAAAAACTACTCCGATTTACTATTTTGTCGGAAGTGTATTTTGTATATTGTGTTTTAAATAATTTAGAAGGAGTTTGTATGTCCCGAAATATTTATTCGGCCGTAGCTTTTATGGTTGCCACTTTGGCTCAAGTTTCATTGGCGGCATGGGATGGTTCTGCAAAAGTTCCCAAGGTCGTCAAGGATGACGGTTCGGATTATTACGAGATTACATCTCCTGAAGAACTGATTGGATTTTTGGATTCTGTGCTAGTCGGCAAGACTGGAGATGAGTCCCTCAAGGCGTACTTGAAAAATGACATCGTGTTCGGGGCGGATACTTCGAAACTTTGTGAAAAACGCTGGGTCCGTAACGCGGAACAGTCGATGTTTACGGGCGAATTTGATGGACGTGGACATTCCATTTACGGCTTGAATGCTGAAAAAGCGATGTTCCGTGAAGTTGGCATGAGTGCGGGTTCTGTCCACGATTTCAGCGTGGTGCATGGAAACTTCGGTAGTGATACGGCTTTTCAATCAGCAGCGATTGTGGAACTTTTGGATGCTGATATTTGGAATGTAAATGTTATTGAAACCGATGTTCGTGCCGTTTATGCAGCTTCTGGCATTGCTGCTAACGTGAACAGTCCGTATGGCTCAGATGGCAAATACTCGTTAATTCTCAATAGCAATGTTATAGGAGGCTCTGTTGGAGCTAGTTTTTATGTTGGTGGTATAGCAGGTTATTCTGCTGGGCAAATCCGTGGCTGTACAAATTCGGCACGGATTTTTGCTTTTGAAAATCCAACAGATAAAACAAACGCTTATATTGGCGGAATAGTTGCTTATTCTACAGTAAATGCAGGAGTGGGTGTTGGCAATTGCATCAATCGAGGGAGTATCGAAATTGAATCTTCGGCTCATTGGTCTTATGTTGGCGGCATTGCTGGCGAAGTTGATGGAAATATAGAGAACCTTCAAAACTATGGAAATGTTTCGTCTAAAAGCACTTTTGCTTCGGATTCGGCAAATTCAGATTGGATAGCCTATTCGTATGTGGGTGGTATTGTTGGCCTCCATTCTTTGCCTAGAAAAATGTCGGGGGAAAATCGTGACTTGTTCAATGCCGGAAATGTGGTTGCTGTTTTTGACAACAAAATTGAGAATGGCCAGTTCATGGTTGGTGGTGTTGTTGGTTGTTCGTATAAGACCTCAGTTGCTAATGCCCTTAATCGCGGTTCTGTTGTGGCTCACGGTTTTGGTAAGTTAACGAAAACCTTTGTGGGTGGCGTTATTGGTCAAGCACGTATGACGGCGTATTCTAGCGGCTTTGATAAACTGAAAAATCGTGGTGATGTCTATGGCGGGGGAACGTTCCGCACGCATGTCGGTGGACTTATGGGTTGGATGGAAGGATATGTCGGAAATGATCCGAAGTTCATCCAGTCGTTTAATTACGGTTCTGTGACGGGCGTTGCTGCTGATTCTTCTAGTGAGTCCGAGGCTTTGAATGTGGGCGGTATCGCAGGCTATAGCAATGCTGTTATATTCAGTGATGTCTACAACCGCGGAAAACTTTTGGCAAAAGGTAAGCTCAAATATGGTGGTAGCTATGTGGGTGGAATCGTTGGTTTGAATAGCTACCCGACGTCCTACATTTCTAATGCGTATAGCGCCACTTCGGAACTTGTGGGCGATACCGTGGGTGGCGTTGTTGGATATTCGCTTGAAACGGGTGCTCCGCAAAACACCTATTTCGACAAGACTCTTGCGGATATCACTTCGTATGGCAAAGATTATTTTGAAACAGCAAAGGATCCCGATTGCAAGAGAACGACAGCGGAATTGCAAAACGATGAAATGCTTGCAAAATTGAATACGAAAAATGGTGAAGTGGAAGACCGCAAATTGTGGGTGCGTCGCGGTGGATACCCTGTCTTGACATTTGATAGTTTGTACAAGAATGATTCGATTTTCTTTGATCAGCAAAAGTATGCGCTTCCATCTGCAGAAGTCGTGAACGACACTGTTGTTTATACAATAAAAACTGCGGAAGAACTTTCGACTTTGTTAGAAATGGGCTCGTCTTTTGGATACAAGATGTTCAAGGTCAAGCTCGCAAACGATATCGTGATGGGCGCGGATTCTACACATCTTTCGATGCGCAAGATGACTATCGATACGAGCGGTCTATGCATTAACATGATGTTTGACGGTCAAGGCCATACGGTTTACGGCTTGAATATGACGAGAGCGATGTTCTATTGCGTGGCCGATGGCGCTGTTATTGAAAATATGACGATTGCCAATAGCCGTTTTGCAAATGATTATGGGATGTCTGCGGCGGCGGTTGCCATCAAGAACGGAAGCTGCGTGAGAAACGTGACTGTCCGCAATAGCCTTGTGCAAGGTGGCGATGCAGTCGGCGGTATTGTGGCTTACAATGAAGGCTTGAAGAATTACGGTGTTTTGCTGAATTCCAAGAACGAGAATACGACTGTCATCTCGTCGAATATTGCAGGTGGTATTGCTGGCGATTCTTACGGTGTGTTGCAAAATGTAAGCAATACGGGACGTGTTTACGGGCGCCTTGCTGGAGGCATTGTCGGGTATGCTTATCGGCTGCTTTCTTCTCCGGCGGTTGTAAGTAAGGGCTCTAATTCGGGTATGGTTATTGCCTCTGGAAAGGGTGCTGTTTCGGGCGGTGGCATTGTGGGCTATGGCTTAAATGCTGGTGTATCCGACATGATAAATACGGGTTTGGTCGAGGGCGCTTCTGCTGCGGGATCTGTTTCGGTTGGAGGACTTGTTGGGAACATGGATTCTACGAGGGTCGAAAATAGCGGTAACTGGGGACGCGTGCATGCGTTGTCCGGGAACCGTGCCTATGTCGGAGGCTTGATTGGATTTGCAAATGGATATATTGCTTACGCTAAGGATGTTCATGTTGCCGTGACTCCTGTCGCGGAAAACTTTAACTATGGTCCTGTGACTGTTAAGGAATCTGTGAATGAGGCGTATGCCGCAGGGCTTGTCGGTAAGGGCAAGGGGCTTTCATTGGTGAGGGACTATAATAGAGGAACTGTAAAAAATGAAGCTCAGAAATCTGTGTCGGCGGGCATTATTGCAATGTTAGATACCTCGACAGTGAGCAATTTGTATAGCTATGAAGATGCTCTGTCCGGAAAAAATGTTGCTAATGTGGTTTATGAAATTCAGGGCGATAATATTGTGGGCGATATTGCTTATGGTGCAAACATGGACTATCCTGCTTATGTGGAAAAGCCGGGTAATGTGACTTTCCAAAACGATAAGATTTTGTCGATGAGTTTTGCAGATATGAAATACCCGACCATTTCGAAGGCGTTGGATGGTTTTGCATATTCCTCGTGGTTGGATAAGGGTTGCTTGCCGGTGCTCAAGCATGATACGACTTCGGGTTGCTCCGAAACTTCTTTGAAGGATTCTTTTGGCGATTCGGACGAACCGTATGTCGTAGGGTATAAGGATACGGTCGTATTTGCGGAGCCTTCAAGTTCGGGCGGTGAAGGCGGTACGGTTGCTGTAGAACCGAACTACGTTTTGAATCTGTTGCCTTCGATGCGCGTTGCAGTTTTGGGCCGGGATATCTCCGTGACTGGCCTTCCTGAAAATCATGCGGTGGCCGTGTTCGACATGCGTGGCCGTATGGTATCGTCGGCTCGCGTGCGTGGGGCTGAGGTCCGCTTGGCTGTTCCGCGTACAGGTCGCTATATCGTCCGCAGCGGCTCGCAGGTGCGCATGGTGAATGTTAGGTAGTGAAACCTAACCACTAATCACTAACCACTAATAATTGCGGCTCTGCCGCGTATGTTGTCCCCGGTTCAACGCGACTGGGGCTCTTTTGTTTTTTGACCATGAAATATGCCTTGCATTTTCTATATTTTACACCGTCTTTATATACTTTACGCTAGTTTTTATAAACTTTACGCTAGTTTTACAAATAACAATTTACCGCCATGAGTCCGAACTAGCTGAAAGGCAGCGACGATGATCCGGTAGTGGCGCAACATAGGAACGAAAGAATATGGCCTGGATGGCTTTTAAAATATTAGGAAGCTTGGCACTCCTCATGTTCGGTATGAAGTCTATGAGTGAAGCCTTGCAGAAAATGGCGGGTCCGCAGCTGAGACACATTCTCGGTACGATGACCACGAACCGTTTTACGGGTATGCTCACCGGTATGTTTGTTACTGCCTCTGTACAGAGTTCGACCGCCACCACGTTGATGACGGTCTCTTTTGTTAATGCAGGCCTTTTAACGCTCATGCAGGCCATTTCGATTATCCTTGGCGCCCACATAGGAACGACGGTCACGGCTTGGATTATGAACCTTGGCTTCTCGTTTAACATCGCCAATTTTGTTTACCCCGCGTTCTTCATCGGCATCATTCTTGTGTATTTGAACAAGAAACGCGTTGTCGGTGAATTCCTGTTTGGCGTGGGCTTCTTGTTCCTCGGCCTTGTAACTCTTAAGGAGACGGGCTTTGCTATCGTCGAAGATGAATCGGCTAGGAATGCTATTAATTCTTTCTTTGCTCACTTTAGCGAGCCGAACTTCTTTAATTCCCTGTTCTTCCTCGTGATGGGTACGGTGCTTACGCTTTGCGTGCAGTCTTCTGCAGCCATTATGGCTATCACGATGATGCTTTGCACTGCTGGCGTGCTCCACATCGATCAGGGCATCATGCTTGTGCTTGGCGAAAACATCGGTACGACGATTACGGCTAACATTGTTGCTCTCTCGGCTAACACGCAGGCTCGTCGCGCAGCTCTTGCTCACTTTACCATCAATGTCATCGGCGTGATTTGGGTGTCGATTGTCCTTAAGTGGTTCCTCGCTGCTGTGTGCCATTTAGTGGGTTTTGATCTCGGAATTCGTCCGGGTGATGAAGGCTATGCTCGTAACCTCGCATTGATTGCTACGGTGCTTGCTTCGTTCCACTCGGCATTCAACGTGTCCAATACGTTCCTCCAGATTTGGTTTATCAAGTACATCGAAAAGTTCGTCTGCAAGGTTATCAAGCCCAAGAGTTCCGAAGAAGAAGAAGATTCTCGCTTGCATTTCATCAGCTCTGGCTTGATGGGAACATCGGAACTTTCTCTCCTCGAAGCTCGCAAGGAAATCAGCTTGTATGCCGTTCGCACACAGAAAATGTTCCACTTTGTGCCTGAATTGCTCGCCATGAAGAATGAAAATGAATTTGTGAAATTGTTTGCCCGCATCGAAAAGTACGAAGGCATTAGCGATAACATGGAAATCGAAATTGGCGATTACTTGAACAAGGTGAGCGAAGGCCGCCTGAGCCCGGAAAGTAAGACTGCCTTGCAGTGCATGCTCAAGGAAATTTCTGAAATCGAAAGCATGGGCGATGCGTGCTACAATATGGCCCGCGCGATTAACCGCAAGTTCAGAACCAAGGAAGATTTCACCGAAGAACAGATGCAGCATATCAAGCACATCATGCAGTTATGCGATAGCGCCATGACGCACATGATTGGCGTCTTGAACGATATTCCGCAGGTTGACGTGAATCGCACGCTGAACTTCGAAAACGAAATCAACGATTACCGCAAACTCCTCAAGGAAAAGAACGTGGCGGATATCGAATCGCAGAAGTACAGTTACCAGATGGGCGTGCACTACATGGATGTGGTGAACGACTGCGAAAAGCTCGGTGACTACATTGTGAATGTGGTCGAAGCCCACGCGAACAGAAGACTCTCCGTGTAATTGCGCTAGAGCTAGAATGCGCGGACTGCACTGCGTGCTTTGTCATGTCTGCGATTTTTTCAGTGTTATGCCGGCCTTAGTGCCGGCTTTTTCGTTGTCATGTCCGGCCTCGACCGGGCGTCTTCCATTTGTAAAATCTGTGTAAAGTGCAAATAAAACCTTTGCGAAGTCTTTGCTTTTGCCATTGCATTCCTGCGAAGGACTTTTTATCTTGATATTTGTTAAAATCGTATATTTTGGGTATGATTTACATTGTAGAAGACGATCTTGAAATCCGCGAAATGGAAGCCTATGCGCTTAGGAGCAGTGGCTTTGAAGTCAATGCGTTTGATTGCGCTAAGAAGCTGGATGAAGAGGTCAAAGTCTGCGTGCCGGATTTGTTCATTCTGGATATTATGCTCCCCGGCGAAGACGGTCTTAGCATTTTGAAGCGCCTCCGTGCTCAGGAAAGCACAAGGAATGTTCCTGTTATCATGCTAACGGCCAAGGGCTCTGAGCTGGACAAGGTCAAGGGGCTAGACTTGGGCGCCGACGACTATATCGCAAAACCATTTGGTATTCTGGAATTTATATCTCGTGTCAAGGCGCTGCTCCGACGTTCGGGCATGAATCTCGAGGCCGAAGAATCGAAAGTTATTTCGTTGGATGGCGTTACGCTTGACGAGGCGAAGCGTACCGTGATTGCCGGCGGCGACAATGTGGAATTGACATACAAGGAATACGAACTTTTGAAATTGCTTTTGTCGCACCCGGGGATGGTCTTTTCGAGGCAACAGATTCTGGAAAAAATTTGGGGCATCGATTTCAAGATGGACACGCGGACCGTCGATATGCATATCAAGACGCTCCGACAAAAACTGGGCGAGCAAGGGTCAATCATTCAAACTATACGTAACGTCGGGTATAAAGCGCAATGAAAGACCGTATACGATACAGCTTGATTTA
>Ga0310786_10005960_pt1 | contig 16376 bp, 12 predicted proteins | sample AusTroGonzalo_MG_FD_203881 | JGI IMG/M metagenome (GOLD analysis project Ga0310786, IMG submission 203881) | Bovine rumen microbial communities from tropical cattle in Woodstock, Queensland, Australia - Gonzalo_03 (v2) (version 2) | ecosystem: Host-associated > Mammals > Digestive system >... | reverse complement strand
TCACCTGCCGCGATTATGCCAGGGATACGGAAAATACGGGTTTCTGGGATCATTTCAAGGTGGGTGCCGTCTTTGGCGCAAAGGAATATCTGCGCGGCGAGGCCTTTAAATATATTGCAAAAGAGGTTGTGATTCCCGGTGCGAGGGCGGCCTGGCCGGGCGTAAAGGAGATGGCCTCCGACTTCAGCAAGTCCGTTTCCAACGTCTCGAAGCAAGTCACCAACAAACTCTCCACGTTCGGCTATGCCAACCGGGTGGGGAACGCCATCAAGAACCTCCAGAATATACGGAAGAACGGAAGGATCAACGGGGATATCAAACTCGCTGCCGCCAAGGAGTATATGAGCAAGGATCCTAAGAAGTGGGAGGTCTGGAAGAAGGTCAACAAGAATGCCCAGGCCAGGGGCGAGGCCAAGGTGAAGCGATTTGTCGAGGCCTGCGAGTCGGACAACGTCACGGATGCGCAGCTGCGGGATATGACGACTGAGATTATGATGGACCGCCACGCCAAGAACTATATGAATTCATCACACGTCATTGATAAATACAGATTCCGTTATACGACGGAAAGCAAGATTATCATTGAGCGGACCAAGAATGTAGTGAGAAAACAGCTGGCGAAGGAGCTGGGTTGCCACGAGTCCAGCATTACTTTCTTCGAGGCTACGGGAAACACGGCCAAATCGGCGAAGAGCTGCTCGAAAATCGGCATAGACCACGACTTTACCCAACGTTATAACGGAAAAGATCTTCCCGAGCAGTATGCCCAGCGTGTCTGGAACGACGCTTTTTATGAACAGGCGACCGGAAAGTCGGCGCCGTCAACGGCCGTGGCCGATGAATTCGGTCACATGACGGAACAGACGGCCGTCAATGCGACGGGAGCGGAATCCTTCGGGAAGGACCTTGGGAACGTGCTGGATCCTTCCCTGGCCCGCAATGCCCTGCATGATGCGGCCCGGGTACAGCAAGTGACCATCCATAAAATAACGGAACCGTTGAAAGAGGCTGACGAGTATTTGAAAAAAGCGATGGAGACCAGCGATCCCGTGATGCAGGAAAAGCTGTTAGACCAGTCGTTGAAGTGCTATCAGGAAGGTGGCCGCAACCTCGGGAAGGCCTTGCCGCGTTCCATTGACAGCAAGTATAAGGTCATCCTTGAAGACGGCAAAGCCAGTATGCTTGATGCCGCCAAGGTCGAGGACCTGTATAACCTGAACGGCCGGGTAGAAAGCATGCTTGACCGGGCCATTGAGGGGGATCCCGAGGCCTTGATTGAGCTGAAAGCCTCTTTCGAAATGGAAGGAAAGCTCCTGGAAACGGAAGTGGAGAAGTCCTTCACGCTGATTATGGATATGGATAATATCATCAAAAACGGATGAGTATGAAGTATTGTACGAATTGCGGCGCGCCTCTGGCCGAAGGGGCCAGATTCTGCACGAACTGCGGCGCGAAAGTGCCGGTGCCGACGGCACCGCAGGCACCGGCCGCCAAGATGCCGGCATCCAAGACCCCTGCCGCCAAAAGGTCCGGCGTATCCGCTGTCAAGCCCATCGTGAAGGATCTTTTCGCCGGATCCGCCCCCGGAACCATGGTTCTGTCGAACTGGACCGCCGCGGCGCCCGTGCAGAAAGTTGTCAATGCCGCAACTGCTGTGAATTCCGCAGCCAGGACGGTGCGGGACAAAGCGGAGGCCGAACCCGGCCGGAAACGCCGGGGAGGCTGCCTGCGTTTCTTCCTGATCGTCATATTCATCCTTGTTGTTCTGGCGATCCTGCCGGTCGTGCTGGAATACCTCGGACTGGGCGATATCAGTGAGAAAATCAGTATCTTTTTTGAAGATATCATGAATAAGATCATCGGTTAATCCAAAAAACATCTTTACAATATGAGTTTCTGTAGCAATTGTGGAGCTCCCGTCCCCGACGGCGCCCGTTTTTGCGCCTCCTGCGGCGCGCCTGTACAGCCGGCCGGCCCGGCTCCGGCCGTTCCGAACCCTCCGGCATCTTCCGAACCTCCGTCGCCTCCGGAATCTCCGGAACCGGCAGAAGCGCCGGAAAGCGTCAGGTATAATGGCAAGGAAGTCAAACTGTGCACGGACGGCAAATACCGCTGGACCTACCCGATGAACATGTACAAGAATCCCACGATCTTCCTGACAGTTTGCAAGATTTTCGGCATTATCGGCGCTGTGATGTTCGTCCTGCTGAATATGGGGGCCATTCTGAATGGAGAATTTGACTCGATTGCCGGCACCTTGAAGTACTGGGGCATTGCCGTCCTGGTATTCCTCGTCATTGCGCTGCTGTCCTATCTGATCGTAGCGGCCATGTACCACGGCAAGTATATCGTCCGGTTCACGATGGACGAAGAACATCTTCTCCACGAACAGATTCCCGCGCAGAAAAAAAATGCCCGCATCATCGGTGGCGCGCTGGCGGGCGCCGGCGTGCTGAAGGGAAGTCCCGGACGCGTAGGACAGGGAGCGATGGTTGCTGCCCATACTTCGCTGTCGTCGGATTTCTCCCGGGTGCGGAGCATCAAGGCCTACCGCGGCCGCAGCACCATCAAGGTGAATGAGCGTTTCAGCAAGAACCAGGTATACACGACGCGCGAAGACTTTGATTTTGTACTCTCGTTTATCCGGGCACATTGTCCCAACGCAAAATAATGCGATGATACGCCGTTTTCTCCTGTCATTATTGCTTACAGCCGGTGTTATAGGTTGCAGTACCCATGTCAGCCGGCCTCCTGACCCAGGAACGCCCTGGCCCCCGGCGCACGACGGCGCTTTTGTGGCCGGGAAAGATTCGATTGTTTTCAACGGGGACGGGAAAAGCATTTCCTGGCACTTTGAAAAAACTATCGAGAGCCTGGGTACCGCAGGTTCGGGCCGTTATGTATTTCAGTTCCGGAACGAAGCATGGCGCTATGATGCGGCCGAGAAACTGAAGGTGATTCCGACAGATGGAAAAAGCGTTGTCTTTCTTCTGGCCCGGCCTGCTACGGAATCGTTGATCGAACTCCAGCTTCAGGAAGAACTGCGCACATTCAGGAAAGTTTCTGATTTCCCTGAATAATTCTTATCTTGTTGTGTGAATTATTCGCTGCTCTCATCGTTGATGACCGTCATGCTGGTCTTCTCCTGTGCCCCGGCCGGGACCGGCGGGCGGACTGTGACCGCCCCCGACGGGACGCAGTGGCAGACGATGACCGTCGAGCGGCTGCCGAACCTGAACGTGCCAAGGGGCAATCACCGGACGGTGGCTTATGGTGATGAAATTGTCGTGCTTGGCGGCCATACCGACGGGTTCAAGCCTTTGGAGACGGCAGAATACTATGCCGGTGGCACTTGGCACTCCGTACAAATGCTCTACTCCCACCAGAACGGCTTTGTGGCGAAACTGCCGGACGGGCGCATCCTTCTTGGCGGTGGCAGCGCGGAGGCCTTCGGCATAGGCCAGAGTTGGGGCGTGGAGGTCTATGACCCAACAGCGCACATTTTCACCGCCGTGGGCATCATGGCGCGGAAGCGCGCTCTCGCATCTGCCCTCACTCTGCCGGACGGCAGCGTGATTATCTCCGGCAACTGGGGCGTAGACGACAGTTGGGAAACCTGGACGGCGAAAGACGGTTTCATCCCGGGAGGACCGGTTTCGCCCGGCTGGTCAGAACCCTATATCCTGCCTGTATCGGCAGACGATATCATCATCTTCGGATCCTTCGGCAATAGAGAGGAGGAGCTTAAGGGACTTGTCAGCCATATCGGCGGAAAGACTCAGCAAGAACCTCTCCTAGAGCAATACAGGCCCAATTCCAGCTATTTCAGTTTTCAGGAAGATTTGCAGATTGGCGAGTACAGTTACCTGGTATCGGCGCATGAGAAGGAATCCTGGGCCCCCGCCATCCTCAAAGTGACCGCCGGCGAGTTTTCCCTACTGGAGTTTGAGGAGCCCCTTCCGACCGTCGGTCCCGACGGCAATCCCGTTTTCTGGAACGATTTGCAGGTGGACCGCCCGGCGCGTCTGGTATGGCTGTATGGCTACTCGCCGGCCACCGGCAGCAGGGGCTTCGCCCGCATCAATTACGACGCTACCTTCGACGGCGGCAAGGCATCTTTTTCGTTGTTCTGGGCCGGGACCGACGAAGGTTATCCCGGCGGTAAAGCCCGCCTGCTGCCCGGCGGAAAACTCGTCCTTGCAGGCGGATTCGGCTGGAAAAAGGGCGAGTTTCCTCCAGTGGCGGACTATTTCAAAACCTACTCCGCCGTTTACATCTTCCATACCGAGCCGAGGCAGAAAGCTGAAGTCCCGCTTGGCGCCGTCCTGGCCGTCGTTCTGGCCGTTGTCCTGGGGCTGGGCGGTCTTGCCGCCACACTGCTGCTCCTGCGCATTCACAAGACAAGGGAAGCAGCAGAAAAACCTGATGACGGCAGTCTTTCCCGCAACCTGATGGAGCAGATATCGATGCTCATTGAAGAGAAGGAGCTGTTTCGCAGGAAGAACCTCCGCATCACCGACATCGCATCCGAACTCGCCACCAACAAGACGTATGTGAGCATCCTGCTGAACAATTTGTCCGGCGAGAAATATACCGCGCTGATTACCCGGTACCGCGTCGAGTATGCCCAGCGGCTTATGCGCGAACATCCCGATATGCTGATGGACGATGTCGCCGACCAGTCCGGCTTCTCATCCCGCACCACTTTCTACCGCAGTTTCAAGGCTGTCACCGGGAAGACGCCTCAGGCGTGGAAGAAGAGCGAGTAGCCTTACAACGTAATCGCAAGCGTATGCCGGCCGGGTTCGTAGGGGATGAAGCGGCTGCCGCCCTGGCCGGTGTAGCGAATGGTCAGGTCGTAGTCCGCGTCGCGGAAGCGGCGGTGAATCTTGTAGGTGCCGTAAGCGGCGGGGATGCAGGGTTCGACGAGCAGGCCGTCGTACTGCGGCTTGATGCCCAGGATGAATTCGCTCACACACTTCCAGGTCCAGGCGGCGGTGCCGGTGAGCCAGCTGTTCTTGCCCTCGCCGGGCTTGGCGGCATCCTTGCCGGCCACCATCTGGCAGAAGATATAGGGCTCGACTTTGCGCAGCACCTGGTCTTTCGTGAAGGCAGGCGTGATCTTGCAGTAGTGGCGCCATACGGCGTCGGCCCGGCCGGCCATGGCTTCGCCGATGATAACCCAAGGATTGTTGTGGCAGAAGATGCCGGCGTTCTCCTTATAGCCTTGCGGATAGGAGCTGATCTCGCCGTAGTCCTTGATGTAGCGGGAATACGCCGGGGCGTTGAGCACCAGGCCGTGTTCACACTCCAGGTGTTTGACGGCCGCGTCGAGAGCCTTGTCGCACAGGCCTTCGTCCGCCCCGATGCGCGCCATCGTGCACCAGCCCTGGCTCTCGATGAAGATCTTTCCTTCTTCGTTCTCGTCAGAGCCGATCTTGTTGCCGTAGTAGTCGTAGGCGCGCAGGAACCACTCCCCGTCCCAGCCATGGGTCTTCACGGCCGTTTCCATCGCGGCCACGGCGTCGCGAACCTGGGCGATATAGGCCGGATCGGCCGCCACGGAAGGATGGGCCAGCAGTTCCGCAAAGTCCTTTCCTTCGGCCACGAAGAGGCCGGCGATCATCAGGGACTCCGCTTTCGTGCCCTCGGTCTTGTTTTCCGTGGTCTGAAAGCTTTCATCGGGGTTGTCGGAGAAGCAGTTGAGGTTGAGGCAGTCGTTCCAGTCGGCCCGGCCGATGAGCGGCAGGCCGTGCGGGCCGAGGTTGTCCGTCACGTGGGCGAAACTGATCTTCAAATGGTCCAGCAGCGACACTTCGGTGCCGGGCTTGTTGTCGAACGGCACGCGCTCCTGCAAGATGCCGAAGTCGCCGGTTTCCTTGATGTACGCCACGGTGCCGAAGATGAGCCAGAGCGGATCGTCGTTGAAGCCGCCGCCAATGTCGTTGTTGCCGCGCTTGGTGAGGGGCTGGTACTGGTGGTAGCAGCCGCCGTCGGGGAACTGGGTGGCGGCGATGTCGAGGATGCGCTGCCGCGCCCGGTCCGGAATGAGATGGCAGATGCCCGCCAGGTCCTGGTTGGAGTCGCGGAAACCCATGCCGCGCCCGATGCCGCTTTCGAAGTAGCTGGCGCTGCGGCTGAAGAAGAAGGTGATCATGCACTGGTACTGGTTCCAGATGTTGACGGTCCGGTCCAGTTCCGGCACCACCGATGCGACGGAGAAGCGGCTGAGCAGATCGTCCCAAAAGGCTTTCAGCGCCGCAAACGCCGCGTCGGCGCCCGCCGGCGTGCCGAACTGCTCCAGCATCGCCCGTGCCGGCCGCTTATTGATAACCTGACCTTTTCCGTCATTCCCGGCTTGACCGGGAATCTCAAATTTCGCCTCCGGCGGATTTTCGACGTACCCCAGCACGAAGATCAGTTCTTCTGATGCACCGGGCTCCAGCGTCAGGTCGAAGCGGTGCGAGGCCACGGGGCTCCAGCCGTGCGCCACGGAATTACCCGAAGTGCCTGCAAGCACCTGCTGCGGTGCTTCGAAGCCGTTGTACATGCCGATGAAGGTCTCGCGGTCCGTGTCAAAGCCGTCGTACGGGCGGTTCACGCCATAGAAGGCATAGTGGTCGCGCCGCTCCCGGTATTCCGTCTTGTGGTACAGCGCATCCGGCTCAATCTCCACCTCGCCGGTGGAAAGATTGCGCTGGAAGTTCTCCATATCCGTAGAAGCATTCCAGAGACACCACTCCACGAATGAGTACAGCTGGAACGACTTGCTCTTCTTGTCCGTATTCGTCAGTTTCACCCGATGGATCTCGCAGCGGGCGTCCGGGGGTACGAAAAACAGCACTTCTGCACGAAGTCCTCCCTTTTCTCCGACAATGCGGGTGTAGCCCATGCCGTGCCGGCATTCATACTTGTCAAGCGGTGTCTTGCACGGCTTCCATCCGGGATTCCAGACGCTGTCGCCGTCTTTGATGTAGAAATAGCGCCCGCCGGCATCCATCGGTACGCCATTGTAGCGGTAGCGCAGGATGCGCCGGAATTTGGCGTCGCGGCAGAAACAATAGCCGCCCGCCGTATTGGAAATCAGCGAAAAGAAATCGCGCGTACCCAGGTAGTTGATCCACGGCCATGGCGTATCGGGCCGGGTGATCACAAATTCGCGCGCGTCGTCGTCGAAATGTCCGAAAGCAGTCATATCTGAAAAATTAATATGTATAATCCATTCGTTTGAGGTCCTGATCGGCGGAGCTGCCGCCATAGAGCAGTTGCCAGGTGCCCTTGAGCGGGACCATGTCGCCGGCTTCGGGCGACCAGCCCAGGAAGGTGTCGCCGTTCAGGGGGAATTCCACATGGACCGTCATCCCGGCCGGAACGTGGACGCGCCGGAAGCCGCGGAGCGACTTGAGCGGCCCTTCCGTGTCGTTGGAACGACGGACGTAGAGTTGAACCACTTCGTCGGCGTCCTGGGCACCGGTGTTGGTGACAGGGATGGACAGGCGGCCTTTTTTCACACGGGCATCGCCATACTCGAACGTCGTGTAGCTGAGGCCGTGGCCGAAGGGGAAGAGCGGATCGCCGTCAAAATAGCGATAAGTGCGGCCCTTCATTTCATAATCTTCATAGTCGGGTATCTGGCCGATGTTGCGGTAGAAAGTGACGGGCAGTTTCCCGGAAGGAATCGCGTCGCCGAACAGGATGTCGGCTACCGCCGCGCTGCCTTCCTGTCCCGGATACCAGGCCTGGACGATGGCGTTGCAGCTTGCTGTCTCGGGCTCCAGGCCCATGGCGGAACCGGAGAAATTGACGAGGACGACCTTCTTGTCTGCCTGATGTAGCGCCGCCAGCAACTGGCGTTGCACGGCGGGCAGTTCGATGTCGGTGCGGTCGCCGCCTTTGAATCCGGGCAATTCGACGGGCATCTCTTCCCCCTCGACGCGCGGCGAGATGCCGCCGGCAAACACCACGACATCGATGCCTTCCAACTGCTGGAGGACAGCCGCTATTTCCTGGTCCGTCAAAGGCTCTGCGCGGACCAGCGCGCAGGCAGGGAAGGTCACGAGGTCGGAAATCCGGTCGCGGAAAGCATCAGCCAGCGTGGGCGTATGGTCGGGAATCGGGTTGTAATTTCCCCAAAGCATTTCCTTGTCGTCGGTATTGGGGCCGATGAGCGCCAATCGGATGTCTTCCCGCAGCGGCAGGATCCCGTCGTTCTGCAAAAGGACGATGCTCTCCTGTGCCATCCGGCGGGCCAGGGAGCGGTGGACGGGCCCTTCGATAAGGTCTTCGGACAGATTGTCCCACGGGCTGTTGTCGTGGTCTATCTCGCCCAGTCGGATCCGGGCGGCCAGCAGACGGGTCAGCAGGACATCGAGATCGGATTCTTCGATGAGGCCGGCTTTGACAGCGTCGGCAATGTGACGGTAAGATTCGCCGCAGTTGAGGTCGGTGCCGGCCTTGACAGCTTCTGCCACGGCGTGCTCCACGTCCGGGCTATAGCCATGCCGGCCCGGCATAAAGAAATCATGGATCGCCCAGCAGTCTGACGTTACCAGGCCTTTGTATCCCCATTCGCCCCGGAGAACCGTATCGATCAGGAAATGGCTGGCTGCGCAGGGAACACCACGGAAACGGTTGTAGGCTACCATCACTTCCTGTACATCGGCTTTGGTCACCAGGTCTTTGAACGCTGGGAAATAGGTTTCCCGCAGATCGCGGTCGCTCACGTTGACGTCGAAGCTGTGCCGGTTCCATTCAGGTCCGGAGTGAACGGCGAAATGCTTGGCACAGGCGTGTGCCTTGAGCACTTTGGCGTTCGACGGTCCCTGCAGGCCGCGGACCACGGCCATGCCGAGCTGGCCGGTCAGATAGGGATCTTCTCCATAGGTTTCCATGCCCCGTCCCCAGCGCGGGTCACGGAAGATGTTGATGTTGGGTGTCCAGAACGTGACGCCCTGGTACCAGCCCGATTCGCCGGCCGCAAGGGCCTGGCGGTGCTTGACCCGCGCCTCGTCGCTCACGGCCGTGAACACTTCTTCCACCAGCGGCTTGTCGAACGAAGCCGCCATGCCGATAGGCTGTGGGAAAGTCGTGGCCTTGCCGTTGCGTGCCACGCCGTGCAGTGCCTCGTTCCACCAGTTGTAAGGCTGTATGCCCAGTGATTCCACTCCGCCGGCATCATGCCGCAGCAGGGCTTCTTTGTCTTCCAGGGACATCCGGGCAATCAGCTGCCGGGCCCGGTCTTCCGGTGAGGGCGCATGGGTGCAGGCGGCCATCAAGCAGGCGCATGCCACGAGGAGAAAGGTCTTTTTCATAGCGGAAAGATAGATATTCGTAAATGTACGCATTTTTGCGCAATAATCCGGGATTTATCCGTATCTTTGTTAGACGCAGACACATATTTTAAGCATTATATGGAATACACTCTTCCCCAAATTGCATCGCAGGTAAGGAGGGATATCGTGCGCATGGTCACGGCCGCCGCCTCGGGCCACCCGGGCGGATCGCTCAGCAGCACGGATTTTCTCACGTATCTGTTTTTCAAAGAAATGAATGTGGAGCCGGAAACATGGAACCGCAGCGGAAAAGGGCTTGACCAGTTCTTTCTTTCGGCGGGACACATTTCTCCGGTGTTGTACAGCCTGCTGGCCCGCCGAGGTTATTTCCCGGTAGCGGAGCTGGCTACTTTCCGTCGTTTCGGCACACGTCTGCAGGGCCATCCCTGCGTGGAAAAAGGGCTTCCGGGCGTCAACCAGGCTGCCGGTTCCCTGGGCCAGGGCCTGTCGGTAGGTATCGGCGCGGCGCTGGCCAAAAAGCTCAGTGGTGACGACCGTACCGTCTATGTCCTGGTCGGTGACGGCGAGAGCGAGGAGGGACAGATTTGGGAGGCTGCCATGTCGGCCGCCCATTTCAAGGTAGACAATCTGATTGCCATGACCGACTGGAACCACCAGCAGATCGACGGCACGACGGAAGAAGTGGCGGGTCTCGGCGACCTGCGTGCAAAATGGGAAGCCTTCGGATGGACGGTCCTGGAAGGAGACGGACATGATTTCACCGACATTGAAAAGACCTTCACCGGCGCGAAAGCCGCGCTCGGCAAGGGCAAGCCGGTGATGATTCTTTGGCACACCGAAATGGGCCACGGCGTCGACTTCATGGCCGGCACCTGCAAGTGGCACGGCAAGAATCCTTCCGTGGAACAATGCGCGGAAGCCATGAAACAACTTGAAGAAACGATGGGAGACTTTGCCTTATGAAAGAATTTGTAGATTCCGGAAAGAAAGATACGCGTTCGGGCTTCGGAGCCGGCCTGACGGAACTGGGCAACACCAATCCGAAGGTCGTGGCGCTGACCGCCGACCTCAAGGGTTCGCTGAAGATGGACCAGTTTGCCGCTGAACACCCCGACCGCTTTTTCGAGGTGGGCATCGCCGAGGCCAACATGGTCGGCATGGCGGCCGGCCTGGCCATCGCGGGCTATATTCCCTTCATCGGCACCTTTGCCAATTTTGCGAGTGCGCGCGTGATGGACCAGATCCGCCAGTCCGTGTGCTATTCGCAGACCAACGTGAAGATCGCTGCCTCGCACGCCGGCATCACGCTCGGTGAAGACGGCGCCACCCACCAGACCCTCGAAGACATCGGCATCATGCGGATGTTGCCCCACATGGTGGTCATCAATCCTTGCGACTACAACCAGACCAAGGCCGCGACCATCGCCGCCGCTGCCTGGAATGGCCCTGTATACCTGCGCTTTGGCCGTCCGGGCGTGCCGAATTTCACGCCGGCCGACCAGCCGTTCGAAATCGGCAAGGCCATCAAACTGAACGACGGCCAGGACGTTTCGATCTTCGCCACCGGCCATCTTGTCTGGGAAGCCATCCAGGCGGCCAAGGAACTGGAAGCGCAGGGCGTCAGTGTCGACCTGATCGACATGGCGACCATCAAGCCGCTTGACAAGGAAGCCGTGCTGGCTTCGGCCCGCAAGACCGGGCGCGTGGTGGTGGCGGAAGAGCACTTGATTGCCGGCGGACTTGGCGAGGTTATTGCAGGTGTGCTGGCTGCCAGTTGCCCGACCCCGATGCGTTTCGTGGCCATTGACGACCAGTTCGGCCAGAGCGGTAAACCCGCCGAACTGATGGCGGCCTACGGACTGGACGCACGGCACATTGTCGAGGCAGCCTTGTCGCTGCGATGACCGATCAGGAGATATTGCAACTCTACCGTTCCGGTGAGCGGGAAAAGGCGTTCCGCGGACTTGTGTCCAGTTATAAGGAGCGCCTTTACTGGCATATTCGCCGCATGGTGCTCGACCACGACGATACCGACGACTGCCTGCAGAACACTTTCGTGAAAGCCTGGCAGTCGCTGGACCGATTCCGCGGCGATGCCCAGCTTTATACCTGGCTCTACCGCATCGCGACCAACGAAAGTCTCACTTTCCTGACCCGGCAGCAAACCCGCGGCGGTCGTCTCGACCTGGAAGCCGCCAACCGACTGTCCACAGACCCCTGGTTCGACGGCGACAAATTGCAGCTCTCGCTGCACAAAGCCATCGCCAAGCTGCCTCCCAAGCAGAAAGCCGTTTTCAACCTCCGCTATTTCGAGGAAATGCCCTACGAAAAGATCTCGCAGGTGCTGGAAACCAGCGAAGGCGCCTTGAAAGCCTCGTATCACCATGCCTACGAAAAGATCAAGGCGGCCCTGAAAGAAGAGATGGATGAAAAATACTGATTAAACCTTTTAACCGCTGCATAGTCTAAGGACCGTATGAACGAACAGAATGATATTTTACGCAACCCTGCGTGCCGCGAAAACCCGTTCCGGATGCCCGAAGGATACTTCGACAGTCTGGAAGAGCGTTTGATGGGCCGCATCGCCGAGGAAAACGTTGCCGAAACGCAGCGGAAGACGAAGCCTGTCTGGCGCATCATCAAGCCGGCCCTGACGCTGGCGGCGATGTTCGCCCTGGTCTTCGGTATGGGTTACGGGGTTCTTTCTCTCACCCATACGCTCGATCGTGGCGCTGCCGTCGAAGCTTCCGGCTACGCCACCGCCGAGGAAGAACTGATCCGTCCCGCTTCGCTCATCAATTACTATCAGGCCAGTCTCGCGGAAGAATCGGAACTCGACGAGGAAACCATCATCAACTATCTGGCTTCCGAGCTCTCGTTCTCCGACCTGGCCGAGATTTATGCACAATCTTATTGATCCGACATGAAAAGATTTATCAGCGTAGCAGCCTCTCTGCTGCTGGCAGTCACGATGTTTGCCCAACCGCAGGGCCACAGGCAGAACGAAGAGCAGCGCAAGAAGGAATTCGAACGCATCCAGTCCGAGAAGATCGCTTTCATCACCCAGGAGCTCGACCTTTCGCCCGAAGAGGCACAGGTTTTCTGGCCGGTGTACAACCAGTGCTGGAAAGAGGCCCTGTCAACCCACAAAGCCATGATGGACGCTTTCGGTGAATTCCGTGGCAAGAAGGGTGACGCCCTCTCCGAGGCCGAACTGGAGAAGAAACTCGACGCCTACATCCAGGCGAACAAAGCTTCCAACCAGGTGATGTCCGACTGGTACCCGAAATTCAAGAAGGTACTGCCCATCCGCAAGGTGGCGAAACTCTATCAGGCGGAAGAAGCTTTCCAGCAACGGATGATCAACAACCTCCGCAAACACGGGCAGCGGCCTCCGCAGGACCCGAATGCCCCGGAGGGCAAAGAGAAAAAATGAATGAAGCGGCTTCGGGCCGCTTTTTTTAGCTACCTTTGCGGAATGAAGCATATCCGCAACTTCTGCATCATCGCCCATATCGACCACGGAAAGAGCACGCTGGCTGACCGGATGCTCGAGCGCACGCATACGCTCGATCAGCGGGAAATGGAGAATCAGGTGCTCGATTCCATGGATCTGGAGAAGGAGAAAGGCATCACCATCAAGAGCCATCCCATCCAGATGGAATATGTATATAAAGGTGAAAAATACATCTTCAACCTGATTGACACCCCGGGCCACGTGGACTTCTCGTATGAGGTCTCGCGGGCCATCGCCTCGTGTGAAGGCGCACTGCTGGTGGTCGATGCCACGCAGGGCATCCAGGCGCAGACCATCTCGAACCTCTATCTGGCCATCGAGCACGACCTCGAAATCGTGCCCGTGCTCAACAAGATCGACATGGAAGCGGCCATGGTCGACGTGGTGCGCGACCAGGTCGTGGACCTGCTGGGTTGCGACCCGGACGACGTGCTGCTGGCCTCCGCCCGCACCGGCGAGGGTGTGGATGCCATCCTCGACGCCATCGTGGAGCGCATCCCCGCGCCCCAGGGCAATCCGGAAGCGCCGCTGCAGGCCCTGATCTTCGACTCTGTCTTCAATTCGTTCCGCGGTATCATCGCCTACTTCAAGGTGGAGAACGGCTCCATCCGCACGGGCGACCGCGTGAAATTCGTCAACACGGGGAAGGAGTACACGGCTGACGAGGTGGGCGTGCTGAAGATGAAACTCTGCCCCACGGGCGAGATTCCCTGCGGCTCGGTGGGCTATATCATCTCGGGCATCAAGACGGCCGTCGAGGTGAAGGTGGGTGATACGATCACGCATGTGGCCAATCCCTGCGATGCGGCCATCGCCGGTTTCGAGGACGTCAAGCCGATGCTCTACGCGGGCATGTTCCCGGTGACTGCCGACCAGTATGAGGACCTGCGCGCTTCTCTCGAGAAATTCCAGCTCAACGATGCTTCGCTGGTGTTCGAGCCGGAAAGTTCGCTGGCCCTGGGTTTCGGCTTCCGCTGCGGCTTCCTGGGCCTGCTGCACATGGAGATCGTGCAAGAGCGTCTCTTCCGCGAATTCGACATGGACGTGGTGACCACGGTCCCGAACGTATCATATAAGGTATATACGACCCAGGGCGAGTGTGTCGACGTACACAATCCTTCCGGCCTGCCGGCGCCCACGCTCATCGACCACATCGAAGAGCCGTTCATCCAGGCACAGGTCATCAGCAAGAGCGAGTTTTACGGGCCCATCATGAAACTCTGCCTCGACAAACGCGGCATCCTCAAGAGCGAGCACTACCTGACGGCCGACCGCGTCGAATTGACCTATGAAATGCCCCTTTCCGAGATCGTATTCGATTTCTATGACAAACTCAAGTCCATCTCAAAGGGCTATGCCTCGTTCGACTACCATGTCATCGGCTTCCGTCCGGCCAAACTTGTGAAGCTCGATATCCTGCTCAACGGAGAGCCGGCTGACGCGCTCTCGACGCTCATCCACCAGGACCACGCCTACGAATTCGGCCGCAAGATCTGCGAGAAACTCAAGGAACTGATCCCGCGCCAGCAATTCGACATCGCCATCCAGGCTGCCATCGGGGCGAAGATCATCGCACGCGAGACCGTGCGCCAGGTGCGCAAGGACGTGACGGCCAAGTGCTACGGCGGTGACATCACCCGCAAGCGCAAACTCCTCGAAAAGCAGAAAGCCGGCAAGAAGCGCATGCGCCAGATCGGCCAGGTCGAAGTCCCGCAATCGGCGTTCATGGCCGTGCTGAAACTCGACTAATCCTTTTTAATCCCCTGAAAACCATTTTTCCAGCCCAAATACTGGAAAAGTGAAAATATTTTTAATTTTTTGGTACTTTGTGATACAAGGTATTAATTTTTTTATATATCTTTGCGTCGTAAAAGAAATGCCCGGCCGGAACCGGTCATGACGAACGGAAAAAGAAGCTATGTTAATTGAACTTAAGAATATCCACAAGACGTACGACAACGGACAGCCGCTGCACGTGCTCAAGGGCATCGACCTGACCATAGAAAAAGGCGAGTTCGTGTCGATCATGGGCGCCTCCGGCTCCGGTAAATCGACCCTGCTCAACATTCTCGGCATCCTCGACAACTACGACGAAGGCGAATACCACCTGGCCGGCCATTTGATCAAAAACCTGAGCGAGCGCGAAGGCGCCACTTACCGCAACCAGATGATCGGCTTCGTGTTCCAGAGCTTCAACCTCATCGGCTTCAAGACCGCAGTCGAGAATGTGGAACTGCCGCTGTTTTATCAGGGCATGAACCGTCGCCGCCGTCACGAGATGGCCATGGGCTATCTGGAGAAGATGGGCCTGACCAACTGGGCATCGCACTATCCGAATGAGATGTCCGGCGGCCAGAAACAGCGCGTGGCCATCGCCCGCGCCCTGATCACCCACCCGGAGATCATCCTGGCCGACGAGCCGACGGGCGCCCTGGATTCCAAGACTTCTGTCGAAGTGATGGAACTCCTGACGAAGCTCAACCGCGAAGACGGCGTCACAATCATCGTGGTAACTCACGAAAGCGGCGTGGCCAACTGCGCCGACAAGATCGTCCACATCAAGGACGGACTGATCGAGCGCGTCGAAGACAACCGCCAGCACCACAGTTCGATGTTCGGTACCACGACCATCATGAAATAATTCGGCCATGAGAGACCTGTTACAAGAAATTTGGGAGTCGCTGCGACGCAACAAGGTGCGTACCTGCCTGACCGGACTGGCCGTGGCCTGGGGCATCTTCATGCTGATCCTGCTGCTGGGCGCTGGCAACGGCCTGCTCAACGCCTTCCTCAACGACAGCGGCGAATTCGCCTCCAACACGATGATGGTGGGCGGCGGCAGGACCTCGAAGCCGTATGCCGGTTACAAGCAAGGCCGCCGTATCCAGATTTCGGAAAAAGACATGGACCTGCTCCGTCAGGAACCCTTCTCCGAAAAAGTGGACCTGATTTCGACCAGTCTCAGCCGGAGCGGTTACACGATGACCTACGGTCGCCGCTATTTCAACAACGTGCAGCTCTACGGCACGTACCCCGGTGACGTGGAAATGAACCGCGTGAAGATGGAAGCCGGCCGGTTCATCAATGAAAAAGATATCAAGGAAAAACGCAAGGTCATCATCATCACGCACATGCACGCCAAGAACTTCCTGGTCGGAAGTACGGATTACGACCAGTTGCTGGGCCAGAAAGTCAAGGTAGGCAACCTGTCGTTCACCATCATCGGCGTGCGTCACGGTGCCGAGAATGAGGATGACCGCGACCTGTTTGTTCCCTATACCACCATCAAGTCGATCTTCGGCCTGAGCGACGAAGTGGACGGCGTCACCTTCTCGTTCCACGGTTTGAAGACGGAAGCCGAGAGTGATGCTTTTGAAAGCCAGGTCCGCACTTCCTTCAACATGGCGCATCAGGCTGCGCCCGATGACAACAGCGCAGTCTGGATCTGGAACCGCTTCAGCCAGTACCTGCAGATGGAAAAAGGCCGGAACATGCTGACCAAGGCCCTCTGGATCATCGGTCTGTTGACCCTGGTAAGCGGCATCGTAGGCGTGAGCAACATCATG
>Ga0310786_10005958_pt1 | contig 16380 bp, 15 predicted proteins | sample AusTroGonzalo_MG_FD_203881 | JGI IMG/M metagenome (GOLD analysis project Ga0310786, IMG submission 203881) | Bovine rumen microbial communities from tropical cattle in Woodstock, Queensland, Australia - Gonzalo_03 (v2) (version 2) | ecosystem: Host-associated > Mammals > Digestive system >... | reverse complement strand
ACGACAGGGGCACCTGAGACATAATTCTCCCGGATCTCCCTGAGAGACAGGAGGTTCCCATCCACGTCCGTCGCATAATACCCTCCGGAGTCAGAGTCTATCATCACCCATTTCCCAAGTTCGGGAAGCCATACCTGGTTGACGACATGGCAGTCGCCGTCCTCCTTCTTCGGAAGGCAGGTGACATAGGTGGCGTCGATACCGACAGATGTCAGCATCTCGAACAGCATTATGCTGTGAAGCCTGCAGTTGATACCGGGCTCGACATTCCTGGTATACTCCCAGAGAGCGATGGCGTTTCGCTTTTCCGGCTGGATTTTCTGGTTGGCGTGAGGGATGTTATCGGCGACAAACCTGGCTATGGCAACAGCCTTGTCCCAGGTCGGGGCAGAGGCATCATACAGGGTATCGAGGCAGAAATACCCGCGTATCTCGGCAGCCCTTACGGAATCCCGTACTGCATTGATGCTGAAGACCATAGTATCCTTCACATAGGGGCCCGAAGTCTTGAGGGCGCGGATCCTGGAGTTCAGTGCGCTCTTTTCAGACCGGCCCATGTTGACTTCAAAGACACCGGTATGAAGCAATATGATAAGAACTACGAACAGCACTCCCAATATGGCGAAGATGTTCCGCAGGACATTGAACAGCTTTCTCATGTTTCGGCGTTATTTTATTAAGTCAGCACAATTATAAGAATTATCCGTTTATAAACAAGGTGAAATGAAGAATCATCATTATATTTGTACATAGGCGCATTATTCAGAAAGGCTATGGAAATCAATGTTTATTCCCAATACTTCGAGGCGGAGGGGACTTTCTCCGGGGTGGAGCGCCGGGGGGCGCTGGTGCTGCTGATATCCGACTCGGAAGCCGGTACGATCTCATACCGGGCTGCTGTATCTTTTTTCCCACATAGGGAGGATGACGACTTCGCCGTGTCATACGACGCTTACTTCGAGAAGGAACTTTATAGGGCGGCGGGGCGCAGGTCCCGCAAGCGCGAGGCCGCACTGATGGAGTCGCTCCGCGACGAGATCGACGCCCTCGCCGCCGAGCACGGCGCCGCCGTCATATGGTCTCACCCCCTGGCCGAGGCCAGGCTTGGATGATCGGGAAATGGGCAGGACTGCACCTTTTTCGCAGAGGAACGCCGCCATAGACATCTTCCGGGCGCTGACGATGTGCCTGATGATATTCGTCAACCACCTCTGGACCATCCACGGGGTGCCGCATTGGATGGAACATGCGGAGACGATGGAGGATTTCATGGGACTGGCGGACTTCGTGTATCCGTCGTTCCTTTTCGCGATGGGTATGTCCATTCCGTACGCCATCGAGAACCGTTTCCGGAAAGGAAAGGATGGTGCCTCAACTCTCCTCCATATCCTGAAAAGAGGCTTCTCACTGGTACTGATGGGCGTTTTCATGGTGAACGAAGGAGAAGGGTTGAACATAGGACCGCATTCCGAGGAACTATACCTTCTTATAATGGTGGCGGGATTCTTCCTGCTATTGAACGACTACGGAGGCGCCAGGCCGTGGCTGCGCAAGACGCTGAGGGTGCTGGGAGCCGCGGTCCTCATATGGATGGTCGTGCGTTTCCGCACCGGCGACGGCCGGATTATGCAGGCCCGCTGGTGGGGCATACTCGGGCTGATAGGATGGGCCTATATGGCCTGCGCCGTCATATATCTCATCGCCCGGGACAATCTCAAGGTACATTTCACGGCGTGGGCTTTCTTCATCCTCCTATGCCTGTTCTTCACCGAAACCCGAGGCGGCGAGCCGATCCTGGACCTGGGAAGGGGCAACTTCATCGACAGCCTGCGGAACACCCTGCACTTCGGTAACGGCTCCGACCAGGCGCTGGCGATGGGAGGAGTGATCCTTTCCATCGTAAGCGCGAAGCACTCCTCCGGGTGGAAATCCTGGCGAAGAGTCCTCGCGGGATTCTGCGCCGCTGCGGTCCTTGCAGGCCTCGGAGCCCTGTCACACCATTGGTTCATAGTGTCGAAAAACATTGCCACGCTCCCCTGGGTGCTCTGGAGCAGCGCTGCAAGCGTCACTTTATATACCCTGCTGGAAATACTTGTCCGACACGGTATTACAGGATGGGCGAAACCTATTGCCCCGGCCGGCACAGCCACCCTGACGGCGTATATCGTGCCGGAATTCCTCGCGGGATTCTGCGGCATCACGGGGCTCAACCTCTGGGACCGTTTCAGCGGGCTCGCAGGCATCCTTTACTGCATCGGATTCGTCGCGCTCGTGCTCGCCGTCACCTGGGCGCTCGGCAGGATCCACGTCAAACTGAAATTGTAAATCCATTATGAAAAAGGTCGTTTTCCTGGTCGTCGCGACCCTCCTTAGCATTTCCGCTTTGGGCGGGAATACTCTGGACGACAAGCTTCCCGTAAGGGGATTCGCCATCGAGGCGCCTAACGCGCGCGGGCTGGATACATTCCTCCGCTTTATCGAAGAAGATCTGGGTCCCGCAGGATTCAACCTCCTGATACTCAGGGTGGACTGGAACTTCGCCTATGAGTCGCTCCCCGAACTGCGCGACCCCGACCCCCTCACGAAGCAGGACGCCGCAAGGATAGTCGCGGCCTGCAGGGCCCACGGCATAAAGGTCGTCCCGCACATCAACCTCCTGGGCCACCAGTCCTGGGCGAAGGAGACGCTGAACCTGCTCAGGGTGTACCCGCAGTTCGACGAGACGCCGTCCATCAGGACCGAAGACTACACCGACTGGCCCAATGAGTACGGGCTGTACTGCAAGAGTTACTGCCCCCTGCACCCGGACGTGCATTCAGTCATCCTGCCGCTGATCGACGAACTCTGCGACGCCTTCGAAGCCGACACTTTCCACGCTGGGATGGACGAGGTCTTCTATATTGGAATGGACGAGTGCCCCCGCTGCAAGGGACACGACAGGGCGGAACTGTACGCCGGAGAGGTCACCCTGCTGAGGAACCACCTGGCGGAGAAGGGACGCAGGCTGATGATATGGGGAGACCGCCTGCTGGACGGCGAGGTCACGGGGCTGGGCGAATGGGAAGCCAGTACCAACGGCACCGCAAGGGCGATAGACCTGATTCCGGACGACGTTTTCGTCTGCGACTGGCATTATGAGAGGGCCGAACTGACGGGGGTGTACTTCGCAATGAAAGGCCTGTCCGTCGCGGAATGCGGGTACAGGGACGCGGACGTCTGCGAGCAGCAGGTCCGCGACATGGTCCGCTTCCGCGCGCAGTCTCCGGAGGAGACCTCGGCGCGCCTGGCGGGATACATCCATACGATATGGTCTGGGGCGGGGGCGTTCCTGAGACGCTATAATGCCATCAGCCGGGGCGAGGCGGCTCCCGGCGGCCGTCCCGGCGCCGGGGAGCCCGAGCCCGGCCGCGACGACGTCCGCGCGTTCATACGCGTCAAGGAAGTGTTCGCGAGCCTGTCAGACGAGTAGGTCTTCCGGACGGATCTTGGGGACGTGATGAGTGCCGTCGGCGGAGCGGTAGTAGCGGAGGTCGGAGCCGGCGGGGACTTCGTCCAGGACGATGTCTTCGATGCCCTTGCCGACGGCGAGGACCGCTAGCGGTTCGAGCGGGAGGCCGAGGACTTCCTTCACCTCCTGACGATTGAAAGCCCTGACTATAAGAGCATTGAGACCTATCTCCACAGCTTTGAGCGCCATACTCTGCAGGGAAATGCCGAGATCGATATCGACTATCGCCGACTCCGGCTCGGTGCTGCAAACGACTATGAAGGCCTGCGGCTCGGTCCCGGGCACCGGAAGGTGCAACTCCGGGAGATAGCCGCCGAGGTGCAGGAAACGGCAGAAAGTGTCTCCCCCATTGGCAGCGTCAAGCAGCCTGAAGCGGAGGGTCTGCGCATTACGACCGGTAGGGAGTTTGGCATTGACCGACACGATGGTCTCCAACTGGCGCATCGCGACCTTATAGGAGACGTCGTATGCGCGGTGGCTGCGGTTCCTGCGGAGCAGGGTATCTAGCGAGGGGGTATTGCGGCGGACGACAGTCCGTCCGCTCCGGAGCGCTTCTTCGCGCCTTTCCAGATAATTGTCGGCCATAATGTCTATATTTGCATATAAAAAAAAAGAGTCGTCGGCGCTCACGCGTGGACCACTCATACTAACCACATAATTAATAACACTAAAACTAATAACCAATAAGTTGAGTAAGCAGAACTGCTTAATAAGAGCCTCAACTCGAATGCAAAGGTACAACTTATTTTTTATTCTGCAAATTTTTTTGAAAAAAATTTTGAAAATTTTTTAATATAAGGTTCAGAGCACTGATTTTCAGTGAAATATGCTATAATCAAAGCCCGAAAAACAGGGTTGAAAGGCTGGGGAAGAATGACCGCTGGATGCGCCTGGAAGCCTTATTAAAGATAATTAAAAACATTATTAACCTTTTAATGTTTTAAATCATAAGCAAAAACGCCCGTTTCATGAACAGATTCACATACCCCTTCTGCTACACTCCGGACCCCGAAATCTCAGGTGCCGCGGAGCGGCTCATAGCCCGCATCGACGCCTGTCCGGAACTCCGTAACTTGTTCAGTGAAGGCAAGATGATGGGGGTGCTGATGGTGGAGGACGCTGGAGGACGTAAGGAATTCCTGTACGGATTCTCCGGCCTGGCGGGCGGCAGAAGCGTAGTGGAAGGCTTCGTCCCGCCCATTTTCGACCTCACCGATCCGGACGGGCATTTCAGGAAGGAGGAGGCGGAAATCTCGGAACTGAACCGCCGGATACGCGAGTCTGAAGATCCAATGGTCATCTCCGCACTGAAGGCCGAGCGCAAGGAGCGGTCGGTCGCGCTGCAGGAATGGCTTTTCCGGCAGTACATGGTACTGAATGCGCGTGGAGAGAGGAAGACAATTCTGGAGATATTTGCGGAGCGTGGGCTGATGCCGCCCGGAGGGACCGGCGACTGCGCCGCTCCGAAACTGCTCCAGTACGCCTATCTGCACGGGCTCAGGCCCCTGGCGATGGGAGAGTTCTGGTACGGGGACTCCCCTCTGCACGAAGTGCGCAGACAGGGGTGCTTTTACCCCTCCTGCACGGGCAAATGCGGTCCCCTGCTGGCATATATGCTGCAGGGGCTGGACGTGGAGCCCAATCCCCTGGACGTCGACTCCCCTTTCCCGGAGGAGGAGTTCAAAATACTATACGAAGATGAAGACATCATCGTGGCGGACAAGCCGTCCGGGATGCTGGCGGTGCCGGGGCGCACGCTGAAGGTCTCCCTTCAGGAGCACCTTCAGCGCCGCGCGGGCCCCGGCACGGACATCCGCGCCTGCCACAGGCTGGACATGGACACCTCCGGGCTGATGGTCTTCGCCAAGGGCGCTGACTGCCTGGCCGTCCTTCAGCAGCAGTTCGAAAGGCATGAGGTGCAGAAGTCCTACATCGCCAGGCTCTACCCCGGGAAGCCCCTTGCAGAGAGCGGACGCATCTCGCTGCCGCTGATGCTGGACTACGACGACAGGCCGAGGCAAATGGTTGATTTCCAGGAGGGAAAGCAGGCCGTGACGGACTGGGAGCTGCTGCGGACGCTGCCCGGCGGTGAGGCGCTGGTGCGCTTCACGCCCCTGACGGGGCGGACGCACCAGTTGCGCGTGCACGCGGCTCACCCGCTCGGCCTCGGCCGGCCCATCGCGGGCGACCACCTGTACGGCGGCGGCCCCGGCAGGCTCTGCCTGCACGCCGCCGCCCTCTCCTTCACGCATCCCCGCTCCGGCCAGCACCTCTCCTTCACCTCCGATCCTTCTTTCTGACCGATTTCCGGAAGGGACGTATTAGCGGCGGATGGTGCGGGAGGCGAGGTTGATGCGGTTCTTGAAGGTGGTTTTGCCCTTGTAATAGAAGAGGGCGAGGGAGTTGTCGTCCTCGAAGTAGATGTTGTTCAGGAGTTTGTCGCGGTTCTTGTTGACACAGACAGGTTCGCACCAGACCAGGATGTAGTTCTTGTAGGTCTTGGAATAAGCGACGATCACGGTGTAGTCGCGGATATCTAACATCGCCGCAGTGAAGTTCTTCGAACTGTCCTTGTCGCGGGAGCGGGCGGTCTTGAAGCCCGCCACCAGCGAACTCTCCTCGTCAAGGGCTCCGAAGTTCAGGCGCGACGCCTTTGTCTCGGCGTCGGGATTCTTCTCCAGCCACCAGGCGATGGAGTCGTCGGTGAGGGCATCAGCCTTGGCTATCGGGACCATGCGGGCATCGGAGTTGATGCGGTTCAGGAGCCAGGCATTCTCCGGAAGGACGACCATCGAAAGGGCTTCCGGGCACTGGCCTTCAATCTTGAGGCCGTCAGCGCCGGACATGTCGCGGCCATAGAACATCGCGTGGTTCACCGACCCGTCCGCGAGGTCATAAAGCGATGCGACATACTCGATGTTCTTGCCCTTTTCAACGCTATTTATATAGTTGAAAGACACGAGTTTCTTGTCATTTATCTCCACCAGTTCTACAGGTCCGTCCAGACGGCAGTCGGAGAGTTTTGAATCGAGGTTGTAGCGCTCCGGGGAAGAAGTGTCCGCGAGCGTCCAGGCGCCGTCGGCGCCGAGCGCGCAGCGGTACAGGCGCAATGCGCCGTCAGCGGCCGCGAGGCCGAGGGCGTAGTCGCGGTTCCCGCGACGCCAGCCCACGGCGTCCGCGGCCTCCGGCGCCAGCGCGCGCACTGCGGCCAGCGCCTCCTCCCGCGAAAGCGGGCTGGTATTATGCCGTACTATCACCTCCTCCACCTGCCCTGCGATCGGCGAGTCGGGATGCTCCTCGGCGAACGCCACCACCGCCTCCGCGTCCTCCTGGTCCACGGCGGCGAACAGCGTGGAATCCCTGAGCGTCAGTATCTCGAGGCTGTATACGGATGAAGGGTATTTCGACAGGAACTTGTCGTAAGCCTTCACGGAAGGCTTCTTGAGTGTCTTGTTATATAGTTTGGTCTCCGCCGGCGTCTGCGCCGAAAGGACGCCCGTGGCCAGCAGCAGAGCGGCAGCGATGGAAAAGAGTCGTTTCATGGCTTCTAACTATTGAGTCGCAAAATTATGAAAAAAAGCGAATATAAATTACCTTTGCAAAGATTATGCGAGTAGTAATACAAAGGGTATCGGAAGCGTCCGTCACGGTGGACGGCGAGTGCATCGCCGCCATCGGCAACGGCCTGCTCATCCTTGTCGGCGTTGAAAACGGCGACACCGAGCAGGACGCCGCCTGGCTGGCGTCCAAGACCGCCGGGCTCCGCATCTTCGACGACGAGAACGGAGTAATGAACCGTTCCGTAGTCGACGTGGACGGAGGCCTGCTGGCCGTTTCCCAGTTCACGCTGACCGCCTCCACCCGCAAGGGCAACCGTCCTTCGTACATCCGGGCGGCCGGCCACGGGCTGGCGGTCCCGCTCTACGAGCGGTACTGCGCCCTCCTCGCCGAGGCCGCCGGCCGCCCGGTCCTCCAAGGCCGCTTCGGCGCAATGATGCAGGTCCGCCTGCTCAACGACGGCCCCGTCACCATACTCATAGACTCAAGACTGAAAGAATAAATAATTATGGCACACAAGATTACGCTCCCGCTTCCGAAAGGGTGGGACATCGAGCAGGACATCATCCTGGAGGAGGGCGAGGAAGTCGTCTCCTATTATGCTACCCCCGGCGAGGACGCCTCTCCTGAAAGTGAAGGCGCTTCCATCGAACTTTACGTCGGCAACACTCCGGCCGACTCCGACGCCAAGATAGAGTGCATCAACTCCTATATGGAAGCCATCGGCGTCGACGAAGGCGAGGAAGTCCCCGTCCGCGAGATCCCCTTCCTCGGACAGGAAGGCTGGTATTATGACGCCGAGGACGATGAGGGTGCCCCCGTCATCCTCATCTGCGTCGAGCCCGCGCCGGGCACGCTCGTGATGGCCATCCTCGCCCACAGGGACGAGGAAAACCTCGACGAGCTCCTCAGTTATGTCGATGAGAACCTCGAGATAGACTAGATCTCCTCCTGACGGAAATAATCGAAATCCGCTGCGCCGCCAAGTTCCTTGGTGGCGTAGTTGTATAATGCCGAGCGGTATCCGGTGAAATAATCGAGGGTGTAGCGCATCCTGAGCTCGTAATCCACCGATATCCAGGTCATCTCGTCGAAGGAATACTGCATCCTGGCAGTGTCATCAGTGAAGTCGTAGTCGATGCGGAGGAAAGCGATCTCACCGCGCATCGGGGTGCGGAGGATGTCCCCGTTGCGGTCGATCGCGACCAAGTCCTTCGAGCCGTCGTCCGCCACCTGGACCTCCAGAGCGCAGAAATTGCTCTGGAAGGCGCACAGGCCGGCGTGGTCGCCGGGCTTCATCAGGGATGCGTCGATCTTCGTCTCGCTGTAGCAGCCGGGCGTGACGGTGCGCTGCGTGAGCGTGTTGCGGGCGTCGGCGATGCGCTCCGCCAACTGACCAGTGGTCAGGCGGAGCCAGCCTGGCCGCTCGGTCACGGACCAGCAGCCGTCCAGCGGCTTGTGATTCCACTGCCAGACGAGCGCGAGGTCCTTATTGTCCTGATATTCAAATTCATCGCTGGCCCAGACATAGTTCTCGCCCTCTTCCGTGAGTTGGACCTCGAACTCCTTCATGGGCACTCCGTTGTCGCCCATCATCGGCCAGCCGTCCACCCAGGTGACGGGCTGGAGCGTCGGGATGCGCCCGACCGCACCGTGGTCCTGGAACATCACCGCGTACCAGTCGCCATACTGCGTCTCGAAGATGGCGCCCTGCGCCACTCCGTCCCCGCGTCCGTCGAAGGCCCCCTGCAGTACGACCTTGCTCTCATACTCGCCGAGGAGTTCCTTGCTGCGCCAGCAGGTCTCGGTCCTCACACCGCCGCGCGGCCAGTCGATCTCCAGCACATAGTAATAGTCGCCGATATGATAGACATGGGCGCCCTCGGCCCGCAAGTTAACGCCCTCCCTCGGGGAGGAAATGAGCAACTGGTCCACTCCCCCTTCCTTGATGCCGCTGAGGTCCGGCTCGAGTTCGGTGATGCGCAGGTCACCGTTGCCCCAGACGCAGTACACGCGCCCGTCTTCGAAGAGGAGCGAGGCGTCGTGCATCGCGAGGTCGATGGTGTTGCGCTCCCAGAAACTGCTCTCGATGTCCTTCGTCCTGTAGACATAGGTCTTGCGCTGGTCGTTGGCGATGAAGAGTGCATAGTACACCCCGTCCACGTAGCGCAATGTCGTCGCCCACTGGCCGCGGCCATAGGCGTGACGGCCCCCGTCGCGGAGGTTGTAGATGTCGTCATCTTCCAGACAGTCGTAGATATAACTGACTATCTGCCAGTGCACGAGGTCCTTGGATTTCATAATCGGCGCCCCGGGGCAGAAATACATCGTGGTGCTCACCATATAGTAGGTGTCCCCCACCCTGATCACGTCGTTGTCGGGAATGTCCGTCCCGGTCAAGGGATTGACACACAATGTAGTACCATGTTTGGGCGCGCATCCCGCCAGGACTAAAACGGCCAAAAGGAGGCCTACGAGGATTCTTCTCATAACTGCTGCAAGTTCAAATTTTCACAAATTTAATCAAAACTGTTTTCAGATTACGAAAAAATATCTATCTTTGCATCCGCATTCGGGGTATTAGCTCAGTTGGTAGAGCGTTTGAATGGCATTCAAAAGGTCAGGAGTTCGATTCTCCTATGCTCCACAGAAATCCCTCTCAGGAAAGCCTGAGGGGGATTTTTCGTATCTAGTGTGACAAATAATGTGTCATTTCTATTCCATTATAGCCATATGAAGACTAATGGCTTTCAATAAAGGAAATGAGAGTATATGCGCTGTTTATCTTTGTATTGGGCGTTATTTGTTTTACCTTTGTATATGCCAATCCACAGGTACAATTGAACGCATATGGATCATAACCAAGGGTTTTACCAATTCAGCAGCGAAGGCTATATGACTACATTCGCCGTGGGAGCGGATATATTCAAGAATGCCTTATGGAAAGACGACCCGATCTCAATCGAAAGACGTCGACTATATGATTATCTTATCGACGGGGACTATCCCGAGTGGTTGGAGTTCCCCGTTGTCTTTCATCGCCTTGCGGGCGATCCCGGGAAAAAACTCCGTGACATCATCGACACAAGGTATCTCCATATGCATCTGATCTCCGGACGGCTTAAATCCCTGCTGGAGGAAAACGGTATTACCGGATGGAAAACCTATCCCGTTGAAGTCTATGATCGCAAAGGCGAGCCGATCGAGGGCTATTATGGCTTTTCCATCACTGGAAGGGGCGGAGAAGTACAATTTAAGGATCCTGAAAAACGAGAAGATCCGATCTATGACACATCACAATGGGATGGATCGGATTTCTTTAGGGTGAAGCCAAATTATACGATGGCAACGGCGAGGGTCAAAGCTCTAATGAAGGAGCATGGAATATCAGCCCCTCGCTTTAAAACCGATAGGATAGAATGGATCCCTGATAATCCCGCCTGTAATGAAAAGAAAAAGCGGAAAAAGAAAGAGATAAGCCAACCAGATAGCAAAGGCCTATGTATTTGGTTGACAAACCTTCAGTCCATTGGAACAAAAATAGCCAGATTGCCCGATACATATCTCAAAGCTTTTCAAGAACGGTGCGGAGGCCATGTCTATGATGGCCATCTTATGGGGTGTCTTGTTTCTGGGAATTACCCGGAATGGCTTCCCTTCCCAGTGTCTTTTCATCTCATTCCATCCGATGCCCGTACTTGCCTGGGCGATGTACTGGACACGGGGGTCCCCAATTTCATACTTATCTCAAAGCGTTTGGAAAGTATTTTCCAGGTTAACGGATTCACCGGATGGAAAACCTATCCTGTTCAGGTCTACAATGAAGGAAAGATGGTGGAATCTCCATATTACCGCGGTCTTTCCATTACTGGAAGAGGTGGGTATGTGCTGGATGAAAAGACGATGGACAAGAAGACAAGAAGGACTCGTAAAAGCACTTACGACACCAGTCAGTGGGATGGGGCTGATTTCTTTTTGACGGGGAAGAAAAAAGACGGTCAGGTTATTAATGAGTTCTTTTATTTGATGGCGACAAAGAAAGCGGCGAAAATAATCAGAGACGCAGGAATTGAAACCATTTTCAACGTTTGGTTTGTTGACGAATGGATCTAAAATCGTCAGATTTTTATGCATGAAAGAAAAACATATTGTTCCATTCTTCTTATCTTGGCTCTGACTTCTTTTATAGGATCTTGTAGCTGTAATGATTCTTGGCCACCCGAGACAAGTGGGCCGAACCTTCCTGTCCGTTATTGCGATATTCAAAAGGGAGACAAAGATAAAGCGGTCATCGGTTATGTCTTTGTGGATACTATGGCTGTGAATTGGATGCTTCCGAATCTGATGAAGGGCTCGCGTCTTTACCGCCCCGACATTTCCGATTTACGAAAAGCAGAACGTATCTTACAGAAGGAATACCCTTCTATCTTGGAAAAGTGGGCTTATGACAAAGAGGGATACTTGTTTCAGGAAGGTGGGCTTCGGAACTATGCTCGGCAATATGCATTTCTAAAAAACACAGAGGGCAAGAAATATGTCTTCGTGAACTTCGTGCTATTAAAGTGGGTCGACCTGGAAGATAAGGAACCCCTTGTTTATGATCCAAATGATTTAACCATTCCACCACCGGAGTCCCATCCAATGAGCCGTTCGTTCCAATTTGTCCTTGATGGCGGAGATGGATACTGGCGAGCGATGCTGGATCTGGATGATGAAAAGACCCTTTGGGTTTCCGTAAACGGACATGCTTAAGTTTGTTCTCCGTTGGCATTTTCAACGGAGAATCCCTGCTCTTTTCAATGCCGACTGCCAAGAGTAAAGACGGTTCCATCATTGGCATTTGATTGATTCGTTTACTTCCGGGCTTGCCCGGATTCTGCCTCCTTTTAAGGGTGGTTGGTAACTTAATACCCACTTCCCTATAAGGGAAGAGGAGGACTGCCAGGTGATCAGCAAGCTGAGGTTGGCAGAATTCCTGTCCGAGATGGTGATTCTGATTGCCCCCTCGATAAGATGTTTGTGCCAACCCTTCTTTGGCACATTTTGGACAATCTCCTTCCGGGCTTGCCCGGTTGATGGACACTGAAAATAGGGATTGGTAACTTAATATGTAGGCCGACTCCCGTCGCCTACTATCGGGCCAAATCTTGGCAAGCCCTTTCTGGCACGTTATCCTTTTCATACGTTGAATTCTTTTCGTTGCTGGCATTGTCTTTTTGGGGCGGTAAGATGTGACGATAGCTCGCACCTTTTCAGGCCGAGCCCATCGTGCACCATATTTCTCTTTTGACCCGCAGATTATTTGCGGGACGATTGGTAATCGTCGGCCAGCCTGCGGGCCGTGTCAACGTCAAAGACGATCCGTCGCCCGATGCGGGAGACGACTGCAGGGCGGAGGATTCCGCCACCTTCGGAGGAGCCATCTTCTTCTCGTGGCGTGCGCATAAGTGCATAGACCGTGGAGTCAGAACACCCGAGTTCTACTGCAAGGGCATGAACGCCGAACGCCTTCTGCCCGGGTGGAGCCGGGGATGATCCGGTGTTCGGAGAAAGGGAGAGAGCATAGTGAGTGAGCTGGCAGTATTCCTCTCCGGTCATCTGCCAAAGGGGCTTATGGAGGAGCCCTTCAATAAGATTGTTCGAGTCCATAATAGAATAAAGTTTAACGTATTATCAAGTACAGTCCGGCAGGAAGTATCCTACGCGCGTTTTGCCGGAATGTGCCAAACATGGGAAAGGGAATGTGCCAAACATCTGTCTGGCAGGTCCTTCGCCCAAGCGCATGTTAGGAAAGAGCACTTGAAATACCAAACGCTATGATGACTTTTTTGCGAAAACCCGCGTTTTTCCCCGGCGAGTATCAAAATGGTACTCTGAAATGATACTCAGATTTCAGATTCGGGCAAGAAAAACCTCTCACGTTTCCGGGAGAGGTTTAGAAGAAGTGCCAAAATGGACTATAGTTGTTGGACAATCCTCGCCTATTCGACAAGGAATTCATAGATGTTCGACGGAGTAATTGTCTTGAACGTCGCTCCCGGGTAAGCCTCTGCGAATGATTTGGGACAGGAGGCATTCTCTTCCGGATTCCATTTGAATTCGTAAGCAGTGATCTTCCCGTCTTCTTCCTCTATCAAATCAATCTCTTTCTTTGCCGTGGTTCTCCAGAAGTATCTGCTTGCAAAGGAACGGTCGTATTCGAGTTTTTTCATTCGCTCAGCCACCAGCCAGTTCTCCCACATATGGCCCACTTCCCGATGGTCCCGAAGTTCAATGGGCGCAAAGTTCCCGATGATGGCATTACGGATACCCATGTCCCAAAAATAGATTTTCTTGTCGAATTTGAGTTCATTGCGAAGGTTGCGCGCAAAGGATGGGAGCCGGAAGATAATGTAGCATTTCTCCAGGATGTCGATATACTTCTCGACAGTCTTGGAGTCGATACGGATGAGATTGGCAATCTCGCTATAACTGACTTGGGAACCTATTTGGAAAGCCAAAGCACGAAGCAGAGATTCCAACTTGTCCTGTTTAGCAATACCCTTGATATTGAGGATATCTTTGTAGAGATAGCTATCAACCAGCTCTTTGAGCACGATTCGCTCTTCCCCAGGAGAAGTAACCACTTCCGGGTAGTTGCCATACAGTAAGCGTTGGGAAAGGAGGCGTGTCTGTTCCAAAAGGCTTGTGTCTTCTACTAATTCTTTGAAAGAGATCGGGAAGAGTTTGAATTCGCGCTTGCGACCGGAAAGTGACTCGTTTACTTCTTCAGCCAATTCGAAAGCAGAACTGCCAGTTGCGACCAATCGGATGTCCTTCATCTTGTCTGTCACCAGCTTGAGGACGTTCCCGATATCCTCTATCTTCTGGGCCTCGTCAATAACTACCGTGGTCGCTTTGCCAAAGATGGCACGAAGGCGAGTTGAGGTTGCGTCTTTCAAAATAGCGCGTACATCGGCCTCATCGCCATCGAGAAATAAGACGTTATCCTCCCCGGAGAAAAGGGCTTCGGTGAGAGTGGATTTGCCTACCTGGCGGGCACCCATTATGGTGACGGCTTTATTTCCGGCAAGGGCTTTTCGGATATTCTCTTCGATGCTTCTGCGAATCATAAACACTTCAATTTTGACGCGAAGATAAGGAATTCCGGAATAGATTCCAAGAAAATCGTAAAAATCAAGGAAAATAATCCGAGAAAATTCAAAGATTTACGGAAACCTATATCTATAGCGACATATTATCGTGATGATCAGTGCCTCTATAGTAAACCATTGAGTTTAGTCATCGAGGTTGCCTTGATGTCGTCCACGATGTCAATGTAAGGTTTCATGGATGAATGGTCGCTATGGCCTGTCCATTTCATCACGACGTTCGGCGGGATGCCCAAGGACAGGGTGGTGACGATGAAAGTGCGACGTCCGGTGTGGGTGCCGACCAACTCCCACTTGGGATGGATCTCGTCAGTTCGGACATTTCCCTTGTAGGTCGTGATGCGGATTTCTTCATTGATACCGGCGAGTTTGCACAATTCCTTGACATCACGGTGTTCATAATCTAACTATTTGATAGATTTGTTGCCGTCGTGAAGATAGTCATATTTTCCTCATCTTCAATAATATTCAACCGACTTGTTTTATCCCGCCTCAATCCCGTCATAGCACAAAGATTAGAGCCGGAATTCAAGCGTATTCTTATCTTTCCAACAGATCCATACCCATGGCTCCTTCGGGTACCTCACGCGATCTGTCGGCCTCTCCTTCTCTACAACCATTCCAATTATGTCAGAAACGACAATGGGAATATCTCCCGAGGCACAGAAGAAATCGTCAGGACCGGTGAAGATATAACGAGGGACCTTCGGATTAATGTAGAACCCCTGGCTATAGAACCATCCTTCTCTGTGTATATTAGGACTGGTCTCCACTGTGGTTCCTCCGTATTCGAAACAACATTTCTGGGAATATAAGGTCAACTGTGAATCCAAATCTGCTTCCGGATCGTTGTTATCGAAGAAAGCGGGAAGGCTGGAGAAACCACGATTGGGGGCATAGGAACCGATTTCCTGGTCGATGGCCATCCGTGATTCAAGAGACTCTTTGGAGACGGAGTGTACCTCCAGTCTCTCGCCCGAATTGTCGTAGTATTCCAGCAGGTCATTCCCGATGGGCAGCGAAACGTTTACGAATAGCACACCCTCAGGAAAAGACTGTTGTGTTTCCCCTATAACCACATAACCATATTGAGGCCTGACTTCGATGGGAGAAGCTCCGTCATAACCCGAGAGAAGGAACATTTTCGGAAAACGATAGTAGTCGGTCATGGAAAGCACCATTCCGGTATCTATCCGGTACGAGATGCCTGTAGACTGACGGAAACTGTTTTCCGGAATACCTCTTTGTTGATCGGTAACCTGGTCCGGCTTATAAAACACCCGGACGGTCTGTTCGGTTTTATTGGAATAGACACCGATGCCAAGATTCACCTCGGGGATATAATAGAAAGCTATGTCTGTTATATCCGCTTTCTTCTGCGGCATTTTGCAGGCTGTCATCGATAGGAAAAGAATCAAGAAGAGGTGTCGGTATTTCATATGATAAATTGCTGCAATAATTGAACCGTTTGTATCCTGTCTTTGAGATCGCCCAAAGAAAAAGGGCTCCAGGCCTTGGCATTTCTTCATTCTGAATCATCCCGGGCCTGCCCGGTTTCTGCCACCTAAAAGGGTGGGTTGGTAACATAATACCCACTTATATATAGCATAAGTGGAGTCCTGCCAAGGAATCAGCAAGCTGTGGCTGGCAAGTTGCAGCACAAACGGGCCACCTTATCATGCATCAGGAAAAAGAGAAAGGACCCATTACGGCCCTTTCTCCGAGATCGTTCAGCTGGCGAGATTTGCCTAACTAATACTTTATCACGGAAACACGGTCTTCCTTCGAAAATAAACAGCTTGGAAACATTAACGATAAGTAAACCCCCATCTAATAAAACGGGAACTGTACAACATGTCTATTGTTCCCTGTTATTCTCATCGTCAAACGTTTCCAGGCGAGGTGATATCCCACTAGACATGCCCCAAGATGGCGGTCGATTGCGTAATTTTAATTACTCCAAAACCGTCATTGGCTCCGTCAGGCAAGAAGATAGACCATAGACCCGTGGTCCAAATCCGTTCTCCATTCTCCGTTAGAGTCGGCTCCTGACCGACGATTCTAGAGACCATATCGATCAGTTCCTGCCTCTTGGCTTTTTCTTGTGACCATTTGCGGTCTTTATGGTAAGCGCCATCGAAATAGGGTGTCAACCCCTGCACC
>Ga0310786_10005957_pt1 | contig 16380 bp, 17 predicted proteins | sample AusTroGonzalo_MG_FD_203881 | JGI IMG/M metagenome (GOLD analysis project Ga0310786, IMG submission 203881) | Bovine rumen microbial communities from tropical cattle in Woodstock, Queensland, Australia - Gonzalo_03 (v2) (version 2) | ecosystem: Host-associated > Mammals > Digestive system >... | reverse complement strand
AAAAATCGATCAACATTGAATCTGAAATCTAGGATGAGACTTTTGGTGTGCCGCTTCATTATGGTACTGGAGAGAATAGAGTTGATTTTGAAGTTAGCCTTACCAAAAAAGAAATCTTACAAATGGCCGGTCTGCGAGAGCAAGACCCTGAGAGGTGGAAAGATAATGAGTTGGAGCTGGTTAAAATGGTGAAGAATGAAATGACTGTAATACAACTGGAAAAAGATGATTTCAAGGATAAGCAGGAAGAGGCTATTGATGAAAAAATGGAGGAACCAATAGAAAATCACACAACAAATAATGAATTAGACAGAGAAGAAAAGATTGTTGAAAAAACAAAGACAGAAGAAAAGGAAAATGAAACCGTTTCAGGAGTTAAAATAAACAAGAGGAAGCACGACAATAAACTATCCAAATGGCTTAAAGCACTTTTGATTGCCATTCTTTCGTTCGGTATTCTTTTCAGCTTGGGAATATTGTCAAGCTTTGTTTACACAAAGTATATTTATCCTGCACATGCAAAAGCAGATGATCAGAAAATGTTGGAATCGGCAAAAAGAGATCCTTCAATAGGTTATGAAGTTGCCCAAGAATTGTTTAAGAGAGAAAAGGATGGACACAAAAGCAGATACGAAGATTTTATTACTAACCAACATGGAGAGTGTCATTTTGACCATGAACAGGCAGGAAAAGAAGCCGTGGAAATATTCTGCCAGTATTTAGTTGATTATTCAAAAGACAATATTGAAAAGATCGATGGAATTGCTAGACAACTATTTCTAAAACACGATGGCGTTTGTGATGATTTATATTATAAAACTGGGGTAGAACTATTAAAATATGGGGCTGAAAAAGGGAATGCCGATGCGCAGTTTACTTTGGGTTGTTATTATGGCGGGGCAGAGTATCACAAAGTAGACGGCGAATGGAATAGTTACCACACACTTGATGGACATAGTGTTGACAATACAAAACAAGCATATTGGTATTTACAAGCAGCGAATCAAGGTCATACTATGGCTATGGGCAATTTAGGGAATTGTTATATGTATGGGCTCGGCGTTGTCAAAGATGAAAAAAAAGGGTTGGAATTGATACAGAGGGCTGCAGAATTAGGAGATGGTTTTTATCAATGTAGATTGGGTGATTATTATAGTGAAGGTGTTCAAATGGAAATTGGTTCACATAAAGAGACACGAAAAACAACAGATTATAGGTCTGACAGGATTAGAAGTTATTGGGATTATTCAAGAGAACAAACCATTTATGTCTATGAAGTTGATGTCGCCGATTACATAACAATTCTTCCCAAAGACATGAAACAAGCTCAGTATTGGTGGAAGAAGGCCGCTGATAATGGGGATGAGACAGCAAAAGAAAGGCTACAAAAAATATATGAATGAAAAAATGGTAATATGTATTATTGCTAAATAGATGGTTTAATTTGATAGACTTGATTTATTGCTTTTAGTTTTGACACATAATAACTGGGCAATTAACTTTTCGCCTTTTTTTGTTAGGCACCATCTTTCCTCGTCATAACTAATTGGTATTTTGTTTATTACTCCATAAGTTGTAAATTGATACCTGATTGTAGTTAAATCTTTGTAGTTAATTATAAATCTACAATCTTCAAGGTTGTTTGCATCACAGATTATTGCTGAGATTATTTTGTCTATTCCCATGTGATTTCGGTAACTGTCATCTAATTCTGATGCAATCAATTTAAACCATTCAATCCATGTGTGTGTTATCTTGATGCTTTCCCGGTTAGTTGCATTACCCCAAACATCAATAAGATTCTCTTTAGTAAACTGTGCTGTGAATTCTTCGCTCCAATCAGCAATATTTATAGAAAAATCTATGTTTTTTTCATGCCTAGCTTTGTAGGCTTTTAATAATTCATTTTCTTTCCTTAGTTCATTTATTTCTTGTAAGGATTCTCCGTTGGTCATTAAATTTGCTTTAACCCAGCCAGTTCTGGGAAACATTTTGATAGTTTTTGGCAAGCTGATAGCAACTTTCGCATTGAGATCGTCTGCGTTTTTCCAATGCTGGACAAGTCTTCCTTTTTTCACTTTTTTGTAGAACTTATTCAGTTTTTTCCTTAAATTATTATCCAAATCTGCTTTTTCTATGGGGATGGATGGTATATCATCATGTAAAAAGGCCAACACTGGGATGCCTTTGGCAACAGCATAGTCGTATTCTTTTTCGGTATAACTAACCCCGTTTTCGTCCATACTGCCATATCTTGCTCCGACAATCAAAAGATAATAGTCACAATCTTCAATTATTCTTTTGATAAATTCAAATTGTTCTTCGTCCATTGCGGGAAACAGTTCCATGCCAGCAGGAATGCAATCCAAACTCATGATGGTTTGCATAACTTTGTTTCGCTCATCTTTTAAGTCAGAATATGTGGAACTAATGAAAATTTGATAGCGTTTGTCCATAAAATACAATAATGATTAGATTTGCTTGTTTCACAATCATCAACGACCTTCTTAGTGTTATAACACTCGCTTTTCTTCTTTTTCCTTAAACTCCATCATCAACTCATCCGCCAAATACTCATCGCTGCGGCAATGCAAATCGGCCACTCCTTCGCTAATGAGTTTGTATGTGTCTGAATCATAGAAAAATGAAAGCGCGTCTTCGAGACTTAGCGAGGCTTGCTCGGCAAAAATCGCAACAATTCGTGCGTATTTCATTTGCAATATGGTCTTGTTCGCTTTCATGGTCATAGCCTTTCCACTTTAATGAAATGAAGATGTCGCTCAAGCATCTCGCCGTTTAAAATGCAAAGCTGATGGTTTGGTGTTTCGTATTGCAATTGCCCTAAAGCTTCCTCTTTGGTAATGACACCGGCAAAATAAAGGTCGACCGTATTGAACACATTGTCATTTGCAATGCCGCCCGAAACGGCATCATACAGATTGGTTTCCAGATTGCCTTTTCTGCACATTGCCACATAATCAAGCCAATCCTCATCATAGGATGGAAACTGCTTGATGGAGAAGTCGACGATTTTCTCATCAAGTTCATACTCGTTGATATAGGCTGGTTTGCCTCTTCGCGTAAACCTTTCGGCATAGCGAACCGCTTGCTCTCTGATACTGGTCAAATAAAAACCCTTGCCGAAATCGAGTTTGTCGCGCGAATGTTCAACATCAGGCTTTTCCACAACAACGGTCGATGCGTGATAAAGTCTCATTTCCAGGCTCCTTTCTCTTCCAAAACCTCGGACAATTCCTGAACTAAATACTCCTTGCTGAAAGTGTGTAAAGTATCATAGCAAGGCAGAATGTAATCGGAAAGAACCCCAGTAGAGCGCAGGGCGCGAAAAACCTGCGACGCGCTCTTGTGAAGCGCATCCGATAGACTACCTACGCAAAAGGTTATGAAATCCAAGTGTTCTCTTCTCATCAGGAAACCGGTTTGATACTGACTGCAAAAATACATTTTTTTGTCGCAATGACAATATGTTTTATTTCTGCAGTTCTTTCGGATAGCAAATAAAATGCTTCACCACAGGCTGCGAGAGCACCGAGATGTTCAGTTGGTCGGAGGCCTCGCTGATGTCTTTCATCGTGCCATCCTTGTATAAAATATTGATGGCCGGCTTCTTGGGATGGTAGGCATGGTTCGACGAAACGCCCTGAAGCAGCGCGAAGTCCGCCTCCTCGAGGGTCCAGCCATAATACTTTGCAATCTTGTTCCTTATCTCTTCGATGTAGTTCGGGTCGAACTCGCCCTCGCGCATCTCAATCTTAAATAAATGTCTGTCCGTCAGGCGTCTGCAAAGCTCTGAAAGCACACGATCCTCGTCGTCGCGCCAGGCCTTCACCGCCGTCATCACATCGTAGTCGTCGAGTTGGCAGAACTTGTCCAGGACGAAGTCGGGGTCGTCGCTCTCGAAAGGCTTCGGGTTCTTGAGAAAGAACGACAAGGCAGGGGTGGCAAATAGGTCACGCTCCTGGCTGAGCATCTTGGCGCGTTTCAGGATGTTGCGCAGCATATACTCGGCGCTCAGCACGGCCTTGTGCATATACACCTGCCAGTACATGATGCGGCGCGCCACGATAAAACTCTCCACGGAATAGATGCCCTTGGCCTCGATGGCCAACTCGTTGCCGACGACCTCCATCATCTCCAACAGGCGCTCTGCATTCACGCTGCCCTCGGCCACGCCGGTGAAGAAGCTGTCACGCTTCAGGTAGTCGATGCGGTCGACGTCCAACTGGCTGGAAATGAGTTTGGTGAGGAAGCCCTTTTCGTATTCTCCCTTGAACATCTGGATGGCCTTGTCCAAGCGCCCGCCATGGATCTCGTTGAACTTCTGCATCACCATCAGCGAAAGCTCTTCGTGGGTCACGCCCTGCACGATGCTGTTCTCCAAGGTGTGCGAGAACGGCCCGTGACCGCTGTCGTGGAGCAGGATGGCGATAGAGGCGGCCTCCAGTTCCTCGTCGGTGATGTCGTAGCCCTTGCCACGCAGCAGCTGAATGGCACGCCGCATCAGATGCATAGTACCGAGGCTGTGGGCGAAACGGGTGTGGTTGGCGCCAGGATACACCAAGTTGGTCATGCTGACCTGTTTGATACGCCTAAGCCTTTGGAAATAAGGGTGTTCGATGATGTCAAAATGCAGCTCGTCGGGGATGCTAACGAAGCCATAAATCGGGTCGTTGAAGATTTTCTTTTTGTTCGAGGAAGTGGCCATGGACTCAAATTTTGCCGCAAAGGTAGTGTTTTTATACGGTAGATAAAACAAAAACCCTATTTTTGCGTTTATCCATACAAATACTGAAACTATGGACAAATCAACCATCCTGTGGGCCGACGATGAAATCGATCTCCTGAAGCCCCATATCATGTTTTTAGAACAGAAAGGCTATGAGGTGGTGACCGCTAACAACGGCTCCGACGCCATCGACCTCGTGCGCCAACGTCATTTCGACATTGTATTTTTGGACGAGCAGATGCCAGGCATCTCGGGCATCGAGGCCCTCGAAGTCATCAAGCGAGAATACCCCAACCTCCCCGTGGTGATGATTACCAAGAGTGAGGAGGAACGCATTATGGAGGATGCAATAGGCTCTAACATAGCAGATTACCTCATTAAGCCTGTCAACCCGAACCAGATTTTGCTGTCGCTGAAACGCAACCTCGAGAACAAAAAACTCCGCGACGAGAAGTCGTCGATGAGCTACCAGCAGGAGTTCCGGCAAATCAGCATGGACCTGAATAACAACCTCAATTTTGATGAATGGGTCGAATTGTATAAGAAACTGGTGCGCTGGGAGCTGGAGCTGCAAAAGTCGACTGACGAAGGCATCAAGGGCATCCTCGCCGACCAGAAACAAGAGGCCAACACGCAGTTCACCCGTTACATCGAAAAGCATTATGTCGACTGGATCCAGGGCAAGTCGGAGAAGCCCGTGATGTCGCACACCGTGGTGCGCGACAAGGTGATTCCTCGTCTCGACGACAGCGACAAGCCGCTGTTCCTCATTGTCATCGACAACCTGCGCTACGACCAGTGGAAGGCCATCCAGCCGCTGATTGAGAGCTACTTCCGCGTGGAGGCCGACGATGTGTATTACAGCATACTGCCTACCACCACGCAATATGCCCGCAACGCCCTCTTCGCAGGACTGATGCCCCTTGAAATCCGTCGCCGTTACCCGAAATGGTGGGTCGACGAGGAGGATGAAGGTACCAAGAACCAGTTTGAGGGCGAACTGCTCGGCGAGCAGCTGAAGCGCTTCGGAAAGAACATCAAGTACTCTTATAATAAGGTGTTGAACCTGCAGGCAGGCAAGAAGCTCTACGAGCAGATGGCCAACCTGATGCCTAACAAGCTGAATGTCATCGTCTATAACTTCGTCGACATGCTCTCGCACGCCCGCACCGAGATGGAGATCATCCGCGAGCTGGCCGACGACGAAGAAGCTTACCGTTCGCTGATGTACTCGTGGTTCGAGCACTCCAGCCTATTCGACATGATGCGTTTCATCGCCGAGAAGGGCTGCGACATGATCATCACTACCGACCACGGCTCGACCTACGTCGAAAAGCCTGTGAAGATTTTGGGCGACCGCGAGGTGAACACCAACCTGCGCTACAAATATGGTAAGAACCTGAAATACAACCCGAAAGAAGTCTTCGAGGTGAAAGACCCAGAGAAGATCTTCCTGCCGAAAGTCAACCTGAGCACGACCTACGTCTTCGCCGGCGAGAGCGACTTCTTCGCCTATCCGAACAACTACAACTATTACGTCAGTTATTACCGCAACACCTTCCAGCACGGCGGCATCTCGATGAGTGAGATGCTGATTCCCGTGACGCATCTCACGGCGAAGTAGTTGTAATTAAGCAGGCATGTCATCCCTGCGATGGTTGTGCGGTGGCCTGGGATCTATGCCTGCTGTACGCCGCCCATAGATTCCTTTCCAACGCACTTGCCTCTGTTGGAATGACATGTGCGGCTGATGAACGTGTTTCACACAGTGATGTTCTGCATATCTAATTATAGCAAAAGTGTTATCTTTGCAGCGAAAATTACTTGCAATGAAAGATAAAACGTTCAAAATAGGTGGCGTCGAAGCCCTTGCCGAGATTTCGGATTATCTGATTTCCCTGCGTGACGAGGCCGATGTCATTGCCTTCTATGGCTCCATGGGCGCAGGTAAGACCACCCTCATCAAAAACTTGTGCCACCGCATGGGTGTCACCGATGAGGTGAACAGCCCGACTTTTGCTATCGTCAATGAGTATGTCACTGAAGAAGGCGAATCAGTCTATCATTTTGATTTCTATCGTATTAAGAAGATAGAGGAAGCCTACGACATCGGTTTCGAGAACTATTTCGACAGTGGCAACCTCTGCCTCATAGAGTGGCCCGAAATGATTGAGCCGCTGATGCCTGAAAAGTACATCCGCGTGGAGATTAACCACGGCGAAACAGACGATGAACGAATGATACAATGTGAAATTATAAGTATTTGATCATGATAAAGTTGAAAATCGTTTTTTGTTCGGTTTTGCTGGCAGGTTTATTGTCGTCATGTAATCCAGTTGGAAATCAATCCTCTTCTGGGTATGACCGCACAAAGGTTGAAGAAATAATTGCTAGCCACGATACGACCATCCTTTATTTCATGACTTCTTGGTGCCAAGCGAGTCAGAGCAATTTTGAAAGAAACATGAAACCTTATCTTGATAAAGCCGCTGATACTAAGGCGATTGTGTTGGTTTGCTTGGGTGAAGTCGAACAGGTTTCAAGTTTGGAGAACGTGGATGAGAATGTGTTGGTTTGCATTGCGCCTTCACGCCTTCCGCTTTTCGATAAAATGTTCATTACCAAAGAATGCAAGAAACTCTTATCTCATTATAAACGAGTGAATTATGTTCCTGTTGAATTGGTTTGTAACCGCAAAGGCGACATCATGAATTGGAACACCGATGAGGGATTAAGTAGGACATACGGATCTGTTTATCCTTATCTAATGGGCTGGAAATGAGCGATAAACTAAAAGAAACGATAGCTGAAGCCTCAAAAGTCTTCATTCTGACCGATGAGAATGTGGCCCCGTTTTGGCTGCCCGAGGTGGCCCATTGGCTGCATTGCGATGCAGCGACCGACATCGTTATCAAGGCGGGCGAGCAACACAAAAACCTGCAAACTGTCCAGCGGATATGGAAGGTTTTGATGAAACATCATGCTGACCGTAACGCCTTGTTAATCAACCTCGGCGGCGGTGTCATCACCGACTTGGGCGGCTTCGCAGCCTCTACTTACAAGCGCGGCATCAAGTTCATCAATGTTCCAACGACTTTGCTTTCAATGGTCGACGCGGCGATAGGAGGGAAGACGGGCATCGACTTCGGCGGTGCCAAAAACCAAATCGGCACTTTCGCTGAGGCGGAAGGAGTGCTGGTCGACCCCGTGTTTTTGTCGACCCTGCCCCGAAGGGAAATCCTTTCCGGCATGGCAGAGATGCTGAAATATGGCTTTATTGCAGACCCTGAGTTGTTGGAAATAAACCTTGAAAACTATCAAGATGATATCGTTTGTGCAGGCGAAATCAAACGCGAAATCGTGAAAAAGGACCCGCATGAGATAGGCCTTAGGAAGATATTGAATTTCGGCCACACCATAGGTCACGCCATCGAAAGCCATTGCCTGACAACAGACCATCCTCTATTGCATGGCGAGGCTGTAGCCTTAGGCATGTGTGCCGCTTTATGGCTCTCGGTGAAGCAGTTGGGATTGGATAAAATAGTGTTGCAAAACTTTGAAAAGCAGTTGCCTATGCTGCTTGCCGAAGCGGAAGTTGTGCTTTCGGAAAAGGATATGGAATCTATCATGTCGTACCTTGTCCACGACAAGAAAAACAAAGGCGAGAAGCCGCAATTCGTGCTGCTCGAGGCCGTCGGAAAGCCTGTCTGGGATGTGGAGGTGGAACCCGAAGCCATCAAGACGGCACTTGATTACGTCATAACAAATGAGTATGGGAAACGCTGACCAGACCCCCTTGCCCTCATTGCGGGCGCAGACCCGCAATCTCCTGAACGATGAAAAGACACCTTCGTGCTCAGGAGATGGCGGATGTTCCTCCGCCATGAGGGCTAGAAGTGGGAGAGTAGTGCGTTTTGGTGAGGTTACTCTCCCCGCCAGCAAGAGCGAATCTGCCCGCGCCTTGATGATTGCGGCGTATGGTGGCTTTGCGCCTGACTTCGAGAACCTTTCCGACTCAAACGACACCCTTGTTTTGGAACGAGCCCTGCGAGACATCCAAAACAAGAAATCCATCATCGACATTGCAGACTGCGGCACCGCTGCCCGTTTCCTGACCACCTACCTCGCCTGCCACGATGGCGATTGGCTCCTCACAGGCACCGACCGCATGCGGCAACGCCCCATGGCACCCTTGATGGATACTTTGCTTGCTTTAGGCGCCGACATTCAATATGTTGAAAAAGAAGGCTTCCTGCCACTTCGCATCAAAGGACAACCTCTACAAGGCGGCAAAGTGTCCGTCGACATGACCCAAAGCAGCCAGTTCGCCTCGTCCTTGCTCTTGGCTGCACCGATGTTTCCCCAAGGCCTCGAATTGGAACTGCTAGGCTGTGCCAATTCTTTGCCCTACCTCGACATGACCCTGGGTATGATGTGCCATTTTTTTGCACAGGCTCAACGACAAGGCAGAATGGCGGTCGTTAAGCCGAAACCTTATGAAAAACAGCCGTTTACCATCGAATCCGATTGGACGGCTGCTTCCTATTGGTACGAGATGGCAGCCTTCAGCGAAGAGTGCGAAATAAGATTATTTGGGTTGAACGGCCCTTCGACAGGCCTAGGGACCTTGTCTCTTCAAGGCGACGCTATCATCGCCGAATGGATGCAACAATTGGGCGTCGGCACATTCGTCGAAAACGACGCCATCGTTTTGCGAAAAATCCCATTCGAAAAACGGCCTTTCACCTTCGATTTTTCCCAACATCCCGACCTCTATCCCACCTTGGCCGCCACCTGCGTTGGATTGAATGTTGACGCCACTTTCACTGGCCTAGACAACCTCGCTATCAAGGAGTCGGATAGGGTAGAGGCGATGCATACGGAACTGGCGAAATTGGAGGATGCTCTTATCCGTTTTTCCTCCCACAACGACCACCGTATTGTGATGGCTTTGGCACCCCTTTCCATACTCGTCGGCCCCGTCTCCTTCGACCACCCTGAAGTGGTGGAAAAATCCTATCCTGGCTTCTGGAAAGATGCCTCTTTTCTGCCCATACATGGGTAAAAAGCCATATTTTTTGGAATATTACTCCTTATAATAAGGAAATTTCGTACCTTTGCCCGATTTTTGCGCATTATGTCATGAAAGTAGAACTGTTTGTTCCTTGCATCATCGACCAGTTTTATCCCCAGGTGGCGTTCAAGACCATGAAGGTGTTGGAACGCGCCGGTGTTGAGGTGGAGTACAATCCCGAGCAGACCTGCTGCGGTCGCTTCGCCTATCAGGCAGGTTTTCTTGAGGAAGCCAAGGAGTTGGGCGACAAGTTCCTCAACGACTTCTCCTATGACGGCCCCGTCGTGGCCCCCTCGGCGGCATGTGTGCATTACATCAGAAAGCATTACCCAGAACTTTTCTTCAATACCGCCAACCACTTGAACTTCAAGCGGATGGTAGCCAATATCTACGAGCTGACTGACTTCTTGGTCAACAAGATTCATTTTGATGATTTCGGTGCGGAGTTCCCCTACAAGGTGACCTTCCACGACAGTTGCAGCGCCCTGCGAGGTATGGGCCTTGGCAAGGAAGCGCGTCAGTTGCTTTCGAAAGTGAAGGGACTTGAACTGGTGGAGATGAAGCAGACCGACATGTGCTGCGGTGCCGACTTCTCGATGGAAGTGAACGAAGAGACGCTGGCTACGGGAATGGCAAGCCATAAAGTCAAAAACGCGATGAACACGGGGGCTGATTATATCGTCTCAACGGACATGACCTGCCTCATGCATCAAAAAGCCTATATTGAAAAGGAAGGCCTGCCCATTCAGGTGATCCACATCGCCGAGGTGTTGGCTTCAGGATGGCAATAAATCTTGAACAAATGAACGAATACTACATACACGAAAGCAGCTACGTCGACGACAACGTGACCATCGGCAAGGGCACCAAGATTTGGCATTTCTGCCATATCCAGAAAGGTGCCGTCATCGGCGAGAACTGCTCTTTCGGACAAAACGTCAACGTGGGCAACAATGTTCACATAGGTAACAATGTCCGCGTGCAAAACAACGTCTCTATCTACGAAGGCGTTGAGATTGAGGACAACGTGTTCTGCGGACCAAGCTGCGTGTTCACCAACGTGACCACGCCGCGCGCCCATTTCCCTGTGCATGGCGTGTATGCCAAGACCAGGATCTGCGAAGGCGCCTCGTTGGGTGCGAACTGCACTGTGGTCTGCGGTCATACGGTGGGCAAGAGCGCCCTCGTCGCCGCCGGTGCCGTGGTGACCAAAGACGTGAAGCCCTACGCCCTGATGGCTGGCGTGCCCGCCCGACAAATCGGATGGGTCTGCGAATGCGGCAAACGCCTCGACGCCACCCTGCAATGCGAATGTGGCCGCCGCTACCAAGAACACAACGGCCATTTAACTGAACAACTGAACAACTGCTAACTGTTAACTGACAATGCAATTCAGAGATTTAAAAACCCAATATACAGTCCTTAAGGACGAAATGGACAAGGCCATCCTCGACGTGGTCGCCTCTTCGGCCTACGTGATGGGACCGAAAATCAAGGAGATGGAAACCGCTTTTGCCGAATACGTCGGCATGAAGCATTGCATCGCCTGCAACAGTGGCACTGACGCCCTGCTGCTGGCCTTGAAGGCTTGGGACGTCAAACCCGGCGACGCCGTCTTTGTCCCCAGTTTCACCTTCTTCGCCTCGGCCGAGGTCATCGCCATGCAAGGCGCCACTCCCGTCTTCGTCGACGTCGACAAAGACACGTTCAACATGGATGTGGCTGACCTTGAGCGTAAAATCGAACAGACTTTGAAGGCCGGCAAACTCACGCCTCGCGTCATCATCGCCGTCGACCTGTTCGGTCTGCCTGCCGATTTCAAGACCATCCGCAAGGTGGCTGACCAATACGGACTTTATGTCCTCGAAGACGGTGCCCAAGGCTTTGGTGGCCGCATCGGCGAGCAGAAAGCCTGCACCTTTGGCGACATCGCCACCACGTCGTTCTTCCCCGCCAAGCCCGTGGGCTGCTATGGCGACGGCGGCGCGGTGTTCACCAACAACGACGATTGGGCGCAACTCGTCGACTCCTACCATGTCCATGGCAAGGGCAGCGACCGTTACGACAACATCCGCATCGGCATGAACTCGCGCATGGACAGCATTCAGGCGGCCATTCTGCTTGTCAAACTGAAGGCTTTCAAGGACTATGAGCTTGTCGATGTCAACAAGGTGGCGGCACGCTATACCGAGAAGCTGAAGGATGTGGTGAAGACGCCCGTCGTCCCCGAAGGCTTTTATTCCAGTTGGGCTCAATACACCCTGCAAGTGGAGAACAAGGAGGTAAGGGCTGGTTTGCAGGCTGCCTTGAAGGCACTCGACATCCCCACCGCCATATACTATCCCATCCCGATGCACCGCCAGACGGCGTTCAGCTATCTGAACTTGGACGACAACCTTTGCCCCGTCTCCGACCAGCTGGCCGACACGGTCATTTCTTTGCCGATACATCCTTATCTCTCGGAGTCTGACCAAGACTTAATTTGTAAGGTGGTTTGTGACTATCTTCGCAAATAATAACCAGAAACCATGGGGATTAGGGCGTATCTCAGCGATATGGCGTCTCGCGACAACTACGACGAGGTGATGGAGTATTTGTCCGTCACCGAGACGCAGCATGCGCCGAGGTTTGAGTTCGATAATGCCCCTGAAGCATTGAGGGAACTGATAGCGGTTGCCGAAACGCCCCGTGGCCCCGAACGCTCACAATGGCTCAACGACTATGCGGAGAAATCGTGGTCGGTGCCCGACGGAGAAGCCGAAGTATTGCTTGCCGTAGATCACCTGAACGCGATTCGTTATCTGAACCGCTATCTGCGTAAGGCCAACGCTAAGCTGAAGCAGGACGGCTATTTCGTTTGCGGGTTCGATACGGCCCAAAAGCGTCGTGCCCAAATCTTCAGCCGATACCCCAAAATCATTGCATACATTGTCTACTTTTTTGACTTCCTATGGCATAGAGTGTGTCCTAAGGTGGGATTGACGCGTCGTTTCTACTACTTCTGCACGCGAAAGGTGAGAAAGGTGTTTCCTCGTCCCGAGGTGCTGGGCAGACTATATTATTGTGGCTTTGAAGTGGTCAGTGAGCAGTATATCCATGACCGCTACTGTGTCATAGCCCAAAAGAAACGTCCGCCGCACAAAGATCCCCATGCCTATGGGCCTCTCATCAAGTTGCGTAGGATAGGGAAGGACGGGAAGAAATTCAACGTCTTCAAGTTCCGCACCATGTACGCCTATTCGGAGTACTTGCAGACTTATATCTACGAAAACAACGACTTGGATGCGGGTGGCAAGTTCCACGACGATTATCGCGTCACTGAGTGGGGGAGGTTCTTTCGCAAGACCTGGCTCGATGAGTTGCCCATGTTCATCAATGTCTTAAAAGGACAGGTGAAATTGGTCGGCGTGCGTCCGTTGAGCCAACAGTATTTCGATTTATATGAAAAAGAAATACAGGAACTTAGAATAAAAACAAAACCGGGATTGTTGCCGCCTTTCTATGTTGACATGCCCGAGACTTTGGATGAAATTCAGGAGAGCGAGCGTCGCTATCTGGAAGCTTATTTAGAGCATCCTTTCCGCACCGACTGGAAGTATTTCTGGAAAATTGTTGGGAACATTGTTTTCAGAGGAAAACATTCCAAATAATTATCGGTTTTTCGTGTTGTTTTGTTTTGTAAAAATACCTATTTTTGCAATTTGTAAGATGTGGTAATACCTTTGCCATGTTTACAGTTCTACAATGCCACGCTCTTTAGTTGAGAGAAGTGGTTTGTTTATAGGCAGTTATGCATTCTTGATGTGAGTCAAGACGCGAGAGCTTTATACTTTTTTGAAATGAGCCAAAATACGGAAAACGAAAACTGGACCACCGTCATCAAGCCTCGTAACAAGCTTTTTGAGGTGAACCTGAAAGAAATATGGGACTATCGTGACCTGTTGACCTTGTTTGTGAAGCGTACCATCACGGTGCAATACAAGCAGACCATCTTGGGTCCGTTGTGGTGGGTTATTCAGCCGGCCCTGACGGTCATCATGTACATGGTGGTGTTTGGCGGTATTGCAGGCATTCCTACTGACGGCATCCCGCAGCCCTTGTTCTATTTAGGCGGTGTCGCCATGTGGCAGTATTTTTCCGATTGCCTGACGAAGACCTCCAATACCTTCGTGGCCAATTCGGGCATTTTCGGCAAGGTGTATTTCCCGAGGCTGATCATGCCGCTATCTGGGGTGATAAGCAATTTGGTGCGTTTCGGAATACAACTGGGACTGTTTGTGTTGGTGTACATCTATTACGCCCTCATCGGGCAGGCACCGAGTCCCAACTGGTACTTGCTGCTGTTCCCACTTTTGGTTATTATGTTGGCAGGTTTGGCCCTGGGTTTTGGCATCATCATCTCCTCGATGACGACCAAGTACCGCGACTTACAGATTCTCTTCTCCTTCTTTGTGTCGTTGTGGATGTATGCCACACCTATCGTCTACCCTTTGAGCCAGGTGGCGGGGAAGAAAGTGCTGGGCCTCGATTTGACCACGCTCATGTGCCTCAATCCCGTTACGCCCGTCATCGAGACCTTCAAGCATGGCGCATTAAGCGCAGGAGTGTTCGTTGGCTGGGGCTGGTTAGCTTATAGTTTTGGCTTCATGCTCTTCGTCTTGGCCCTCGGCATTCTGATCTTCAACAAGGTACAGAAGAGCTTTATGGATACGGTTTAAATCAGTTGGCAGTTGGCAGTTGGCAGTTGAGAGTTTTTAGTGAAAAGAGCTTAATTCAATTTATTATGAAAACAGAAGGGAGCCCGTTGATTATCGTACTAACGCCTGTCCGCAACGAGGCATGGGTGCTGCGCGCTTTCTTGGAAGCCACTTCCTTGTGGGCGGATTACATCATTATCGCTGACCAGATGTCAACTGACGGGAGCCGTGAGATAGCCAAGGAGTATCCAAAGGTGATGCTGATTGACAATGATAGGGCTGAAATGCACATGGCAGCGACAAGAAGATTGCTTTTTGAGGCGGCAAAAAAGATTGAGGGGGATAAACTGCTATTTGCCTTGGACGCTGATGAATTCCTTTCTGGTGGTTTCTTTCACACCGCTGATTGGAAAAAGATAATGGAATCCAAGCCGGATGACTCGTTTTGTTGGCGTTGGATGAATTTGAAACGAAACGACATTACAAAATATAGTACTTTCCAGCATTTTTATTGGGCAGTGCATGTATCGGAGGCATTATGGGACGGAGAGTTCCCTGATAATTTCATTCATGAATGGCGCTTGCCTTGGTCGCCTAATGCCGACGCGGGGCATAAGTTCCTGTTGAATGACTTTTGCTCGATACATCTGGCGCGCGTTAATGAATTGAGGCAGCGTAACAAGGAAAGATTCTATCAGGTGTCTACTGTTGGACAGAACCCTGGAAAAAGCAGGATCGCATTATATAGGCAATATCATGCTGAAGAAAAATTGGAGTTTTCGGACGTTCCTCAGGATGCATATTGTTACTACGAGGGACACGGGTTGAATCTATGGAATTATATTGACATGACCGACGAGGGCGCTTATTATACTTCTGAAATCTTGAACTATTTTCAAAGGGATGGGATGAAAAAGTATGCGCTCCTTGATATTTGGGATGAAGATTGGATGAAGAGGAACGGCATTAAAGACCCGAGAAATGTTTTTCACAAATTGTTAATTGGTTATCTGAACAAGACGAACCCCTATGCAAATAGCGTTTTGGTGCGTTGTTTGGATAAGATACTTAAACTAATAGCATAAAATGTAATAGCAATAGGATTCAATAATGCCAGTAAGCGTTACATCAACACGCCCATGAAGTTTCCAAGAGTTTCCATTATTGTTCCTGTCTATAATGTAGAGCCGTACATCGCAGAGTGTCTTCAGTCGGTGATGCGACAAACCTACGGCGGTCCGATGGAGTGTATTCTGGTGAATGATTGCGGTACCGATTATAGTTTGGGTGTTGCTGATAGATTAATCGCTGATTATAAAGGGCCAATAGAGTTCAGAGTTTTGCATCATGATACAAACAAAGGTTTGTCGTGTGCAAGGAATACGGGAATGGGAGCCGCTATCGGTGAGTATGTTTATTTTCTAGATAGTGATGATTATTTAACAGACGATTGTATCAATCACTTGGTGTCAATCGCGATTGATGGCGAAGGAAAGTATGATGTAATAGCAGGAAATCATGACGAGTTTGGAGAAAGAGTCAGCGAAGGGAAAGTAAAAACTGATTATGGCTTTGTTGTTTCTGGGGAAGAGTATTTGCGGTTATTCCAATTTGAGCATAGCGTTCCTGGTGGTGCATGGAATAAGTTGTTAAGACGCTCATACTTGCAGAAGTACAATATGGGTTTTATTCCCAATATGGTTCAGGAAGACTATGTTTTCCTTTTCCGGTTCTCATGTCAGCCTACGTTGTTTTATGTATCAAACAAGGTTACTTATCATTATCGGATTCGTCCAGGTTCAATTGTCCATGAATTGTCTGATCCTGTCAAATTGAGGACGTCTGATTATATGGTATGGACA
>Ga0310786_10005955_pt1 | contig 16382 bp, 10 predicted proteins | sample AusTroGonzalo_MG_FD_203881 | JGI IMG/M metagenome (GOLD analysis project Ga0310786, IMG submission 203881) | Bovine rumen microbial communities from tropical cattle in Woodstock, Queensland, Australia - Gonzalo_03 (v2) (version 2) | ecosystem: Host-associated > Mammals > Digestive system >... | reverse complement strand
GTGTGAGCCAGAACACACCCAGACCTACTGCCCACGCCAGCAAGGCACGCCAAAGGTAATGGCGGATGTACCACTTGAAACGGATATGTTCCACTTCCAGCACGGCTTGTCCAGTGAGAGAACCCACAAACAACAGAGCACCACCACAGGCACAACAATAGGAAAGCAACTGCCAATAGATGCCGTTCTGAACGAATTCTGACGTGGAGTTGGCTGCCGTATCCATCTGGAAAAGATTCATACCCGTCATCATCAACGGAACATTGTCAACGACAGAAGAGAGCAAGCCGACTGTCACACCATATATATATACATTGTCCACATGCGTCTCAAGCCAGTTGCCCACAAAGTCCAATGCGCCACATTCCGTGAAAGCACCAATGCTCAAAGAAATGCCAAGAAAATAAAGAATCATGCGCATGCCGATAAACTCAGTGTTACGGAAATAATGGCGCTGCACCAACAACACATTACCATTCCTCTCCAAATTGAACAATCCCTCCACAGCCCATATCAGAGCCAACACCGAGAGAGAACCCAGGAATGGAGGCAATTTGGTGATGTAATGGAAGGAAGGGATAAACCACAAACCTGCGATACCCAGAACCAACAGCACCACTTTTTGCCAACCTGACAAATAGGAATCGTCGCCATTGTATCGAGAAATCACAGAGAAGATTTCCACTCGACCTTGCAGCTTCATACCAATCAACGCATTGAACACACAAAGACTGACGAATGCTGGCAGGAAAAGACCTGCTGCATAGGCGGAAGGAGTGATGACACCACGCACCCACAACATCACAGAAGTCATATCGCCAATAGCTGTGAAGCAACCACCCAGACAAGCTGCAATCATTATAGTGCAGGCATAGATGACACGCTGGTGGTGATTACGAACAATCTGTGTGATGATACTCATCATCAGCACCACCGTCGTCAAGTTATCCACATTGGCAGAGATGGAGAATGTCAACAGAGAAATCACCCACAAAAACACACGGCTGTTACGCATCCTAAGCCACTCAATCAACGCATCGAAGACACCATTATTGTGAAGCACCTCCACAATCGTATTGGTGGCAATCAAGAAGAGGATGACAGAACACGCCTCCGCTATATATTTCAGAATAATGTGGTCTGCCACAAAGTATTTCAAGCTGTCGGTCGTCGATGCACCACCAGCCAAAAACTCTTTGTATTCATCACCATGCATCAATGGGACAAAATCTCCACCATTCAGCAGATAAATCACCCAAGCGACAACACCGCACACCATCGCCACTGTGGAACGATTGATGTGATGCATCTGCTCTGCGCTCATCAGTGCCAAACCGATGAACACAACAGCAACGATAATCAATGTCATGAACAGCATAAACCGTCTCTTGTTTTAAGTAAGGGCATTCCCCTAAAGAAATGCCCTCCGATTGTTCTTCGAGCGGTAGACGGGACTCGAACCCGCGACCCTCGGCTTGGGAAGCCAATGCTCTACCAACTGAGCCACTACCGCATTATCCCCTTTCCGAGTGCAAAAGTAGTGAATTCTTATGACGCTACAAATAATTTTGAGAAAAAAATTTGGTGGGGTCGTGAAAAAGCCGTATCTTTGCAGCCGATTTATGTCGGAAAGGCTCGAACAAGTGGGTACAGAGTGGTGCTCCGCCTCCCGATGGAACCCTAAACAATTCAAAACAAAATGTACGTAATTGCAGAAATTCAGGGTCAGCAGTTCAAGGTTGAAGAGGGCAAAAAGCTCTACGTTCACCACATGCAGAATGTGGAAACTGGCGCAACTGTTGAGATTGAGAAAGTGTTGTTGGCTGACAACGACGGTGTAGTAAAAGTTGGTACTCCTACTGTGGAGGGCGCAAAGGTTGTGCTCGAGGTACTTGTTCCACTCATCAAGGGTGACAAGGTGCTCGTGTTCCACAAGCGTCGTCGCAAGGGCTATCGCAAGCTGAGAGGCTACCGTGACCAGTTCACTCAGGTTCTCGTTAAGTCTGTTGTAGCATAAGCAAGGCAACAGATCAAGAAACAAACAAATTTATCAATCACATTTAAGACAGTTTTTCAACATGGCACATAAAAAAGGTGTAGGTAGTTCTAAGAACGGCCGTGAGTCACACTCTAAACGACTCGGTTTGAAGCACTTTGGTGGTGAAACAGTTAAGGCTGGCAACATTATCGTTCGTCAGCGTGGCACAAAGCATCACCCTGGTAAGAACGTAGGTATTGGCAAGGATGACACCCTGTACGCATTGACTGATGGCGTAGTGGTGTTCAAGCGTGGTCGCGAAAACCGCAGCACAGTATCTATCGAGCCAGTGGCTGCAGAGGCTTAACTGCTTTTGAAAAGAAGAAAGTGATGGGCAATGGTCAATAAGGCTATTGCCCATTATTAGTTTTTATCAGACTATGACAAAGAAAGAACGATACGAGCGCTTCATGGCTTATTTCCAAGAAGCAATGCCTGAAGCAAACACGGAACTGCACTATCAGAATCCGTTTCAGTTGCTGTGTGCCGTGATGCTGTCAGCACAATGCACAGATAAAAGAGTCAACATGGTGACACCCGCCTTGTTTGAAGCATACCCCACCCCACAAGCAATGTCGGCCGCAACCAAGGAGGATGTGCTGCACTATGTGAAGTCGGTGAGTTATCCGAACAGCAAGGCAGAGCATCTGGTACAGATGGCACAATTGCTGATAGAGAAGCACAAGGGTGAAGTGCCTGCCGATTTTGATGCTTTAGTGGCTTTGCCTGGTGTGGGCAGGAAAACGGCGAACGTGATGCTGAGTGTGGCGTGGGGAGAAGCAAGGATGGCGGTTGACACGCATGTGTTCCGTGTGAGCCATCGCATCGGATTAGTGTCGGACAAGTGTACGACGCCCTACGCTGTTGAAATGGAATTGGTGAAAAACATTCCCGATGAGCTCATTCCTCGTGCACACCATTGGCTCATCCTGCACGGACGCTATGTATGCAAGAGTCTAAAGCCAAAATGTGAGGAATGTGGCATCAAAGCTTTCTGCAAGGAAGGGTCAAAGCGCTAATAATATATAGAGCAAGAGTGAGCCATTATACAGCAAGCCTTTCAAGATATGGAACACCGTACCGTCGTCGCCGAGCAGAGGTAGAATGCCCGTGAAGTTAAGACACCCAAGGAACTGACTTGCAAAAAACAGCATCACAAAATAGTTGGGCATTGCCGAGAAGATGGACACGTGGGCGTGAACAAAATCATGCATGGTGGAAAACCTTCCCGATGTGTAACCATAGACCATCCCTATAAAAATCGTCAAACAAGCTATCAAACCATAGAGTCCTTTGGAGAATGCAGAGTGTTGAATGGAACCGAAGGCACTAAGCAACACAGCATCGGGCAGGATGAGGAGCAGCGAAAAGAGGCTCAGCACCACAAGTACTGAGACGCCTGTGATTTGCAACGCCCGTCGCTGTTTCAGCGAGAGATGGGAACGGAATGTCCGCAAGATACCAGACTCACGCAGGACACTCATCGCCATCAAGCCCAGCAGCATCTTGGCAATATGCACCTCAGAGAAATTGGGCACGATATTGACACACATCCAACGAATGCCACGATAGGTCAGCAATCCCTGCACCCCATCGACATAGATACTCAGCACCCATGACACGAAAAGCAGGAGCACAAGACCAATCAGCACCCCCCAGAAGAGGTACTTCAAGATTCGTTGGATGTAGTCTTTATAGGTCATTCGTCATCGGGTTCGAGATTATCAATATCCAAGATGCGCAATTCGATGGCTTTGGTGGCAAGGCGCGTCGCATTGACAGGTTCGTGGTCTTCACCAAAAAGACGATTGGTAAGGTCATTCTGTCTCTTTTCGATAGACTTCACACCAAAAGGCATTCCCTTCAATCCCGCAATCATATCTTTTGTGTATCCCAGTGCCAAGTGGCGAAGGAAACGTTCATCATATTCATCAATATCGTAGTCGAGGAAAGCCTCTTGACGCATGGATTCATTGATGACGGATTGGCGGAAACGTTGCAGAATCTTCTCAAGGATGGGTTGATTGAACACCATACGCTTTCCGTTGAGCACACTCTGTACATCACCCTTTGTGAGCAGTTCCCCACTCTTCAAGATAATGCCGTCAGTACCAGCATCGAGTGCGTCCACCCACAATTTCTCATTCATGATTTCTCCTGTGAAGATGAGCACATGCACATCTGGATAACGACGACGCAACTGCTTGCACACATCAACACCTGCAGTCGTTGAGCCGCCCAAACCCAGGTCGAGCAACACCATATCTGGCTGGCTGTCACGCATAAGTCGCCACAGTTCCGTCTCATTCATGGCGGTGCCGACAATCTCCGCCTCAGGAATCTCCGAACGGAAAATCTCTACTGTGCCCTTCATTTCGAGGGCGACATCTTCGACTATTATTACTTTGAAAGGATCCATTTTGTTTGGTTTTATGAGTTTGATGATTTGATTAGTTCTTGTTTGATTAGGAGACGGGAAGGGTGAAGATGAAACTTGAGCCCTGACCATCATCGTTGTTCTCCACATAAATTCGACACCCACGACGTGCAGAATAAGCATCATGCTCTCTGACAATCTGACGGCAAATCATATATTGTGCCCCAGATAGGGTGTCACTCTTTGCGTCGTATTTCACATTATCTATATAAAAGAGTTGTGGAATGTCCTCTTCATCATAACGGAATGCTGTGTCCGTGAATGCAAATTTAGCAAAACCATCTGAAACATCAAAATTCAGCAACAAATCTCCACCTGATTGATGCTCAAAATAGAGAGAGATGATGTTGTCGAGGAGGGTTTGAATGAAAATCTTATCACCCTGAATCATCAGTCCCTTTTCATCCGCCACCTTGATGGAAGTCTTGCCTTGCATCTTCTTCTGCTGTTTCTTGAAAGAACGTTTTGCCATTTCGCCAATATCTTGAGCTGAAAGCTGAACGCGCTTGAAGAGCACTTTCTCCACCTGCTTGCCTGCACAAGTGCTCAGGATGGCAAACACTTCCTTGTAGTAAGAGAGCAATTCATCAATATCGTTGATGATTTCCTCATTGACAGGTGCATGAGGGTCAGCCAACGCAACATCCACGATTTGCTTGATACGATTCGGATAATACATGGTCTCATGCTTTAGCGTCGAGAGACAATTATCCATAATCTGATTCCTCACATACACTTTCTGCTGTTCGTTGTCAATACGCATTCGTTCATCCTGCTTCAATTCCAGCAGTTCCGACATTTCATCCACCTTGTGGTAGGAGAAATATGAATGAATGCTCATAAACTGTGCCACGAGATTGATGATGAGTGACTCTTCATCTTGAAGTTTTCCGTCAATGAAATGCACACCCAACACTCCCAACACTTTATCTTCTGAACCAGGCACAAACATAGGATAAGCACGGAAACGCCCATTGCTGCTCACCACTTCTTTCTGCTGACGGTATGCGGACTGCATCATGCTCTCATAAACATTGCGTTCAGCCACAACACCCGTGAAATGAGACCAGAACTGGTCAGAAGAATCTTTAGGTGGAACCATCATACCCACCGTATCTGCCGTCTTGATGTCGGACAGGTTCTGATGCAGCACATCTGGCAAAGTCTGTTCTGTGGCTGTGAAGACATTGTTGTTCAACTGAATGAACTGTCTCAGATTGAAGATAAACAACTGCGTATTACGATAGTGCAGGAAGAAATAAGTGGCAAGCACAACGAACAGCAGCACACCCAGCAGAATGGCAGTGGTCTTCTTGTTGCGGTTCGTCATCTTGATGTTATTGCAATACCCCTCTAATGTCGGGTCTGTACTGGTCAACTTATAGAGCCGAGTGAACACCTCGCTGTTGTAATGATAGAGGCTGTTTCTGTTCAACGAAAGTGCAGCAATTGCCACCTCGTTTCTGATTCCGATAATCAGTTCGTAATCTGTATCCATTCCCGACTTCCACCACTCGATTTCCGCCATTTCTGCACCTTCCAAAGTCATCAGACACTTACCCTTTGGCACCTGCTCGAGATAATAGCGGTTAAAACATTGGATGGCTGAGTCGGCATATATAATGGCTTGTTCATAATCACCATTCACGTTGGCATTGAAGATACTGTCTGCATACACTTCTGCTGAAGGAAGATGAACTTCAGCCTTCATCACCATACATTGCATGAGCAAGCCCAGACAAACCATCAGTTTCATCACGCCTTTCGGCAAGCGAAAGAAGAATCGGCTTCCTTTCCCCACTTCACTCTCCACACCAAACTCACACACATTGAACACAGCATTGGTCTTCTTGTACTTACCGATAATACCTTTGCAGTTCATCAATCCAAAGCCGAATCCCTTGTTCTGTTTGATGTCAGATGCATTGGCACCATCTGTTCCTATCTTGCTCGAATCATACACCTTCGAGTTGTTCAAGGTATCTACATCTTCTGCCGACATACCATGTCCTGTATCTGCCACCGACACTTCCACATAGGTTTCGGTTTCCGTGGCATACAGATTCACCTTACCACCAGCAGGCGTATATTTTCGGGCATTGTCCAATAAAGTGTTCATCATGAAGAGCGTCAAAGACTTGTCTGCCTTCACCACTGCTTCCGTGTCTTCAACAGCCAAAGAGACACCCTTGATGTCGAAGCTCTTCGAACCATGACGCAACATCTCAAACAACGGTTTCAAGGCGAAATTCTCGATGTTCAACGTCACCATACCTTGTCGTATCTTCACCCAATGACCTAACACATCGTTGTACTCATTGATTTTGTCAATCAGTTCACTCAAATACTGGAAGCGTTCACGAATGGTCTCTGGAGTAGCATTCTTATCCGTCTTCAGCTTGTTAATCTCATGCAATGCACGGTCGAGGAATGGTGTGATACCATTCACGATAGACATAGACGTCAGTTTCTCAATATACTGACGCTTGTTTTCTTCCAGACGTTTCTCAAACACATAGGTCTCACTCTCCAGTCTTTGTTCCTCCTCCGAGAAATGGATGTATTGCAATCCTTTTTGGCGCATCCATTCGTAGAAAACCAGCAACACATGGAACAATTCTTTATCCAATCCCTTCATTGTCTGGTAGTCCACCTTGGTCCAATCCTTTCCCTTCACCTGTGGGAAAAGACGTTCCACATCAGCATCGGATATTTTGTGGAGCGCTTCCGTCAGGTCCTCCTCGTCCTCAATATCATCCGACAAAGCAGAAGACAAGTGCTTGCACACTTCTATCACCTTACTCAGCATCCTCACCTTCTTCCGATATTCCTCACGACTCCGTTTGTTATAAAGAAACAATAGCCATACCAGCACCACAATCGCAATACCAAATACCCACAGCAAGAGGTTAAGCGTATGCTCCTCTTGCTTTAGATTATCTTCCTCTTGCAACACACGCAAGTCTTGTCGTGTTGCATCCAAAATATCGAAATAGACATTGTGGTTATAGTCGGATTCTGCTTTCAAGCCTCTTGCACCATACACAACACTCAACTGTTCTCGCACCATCGCCATCCATTCAGGTACAGCCACCACCTGTGGATTCACAATCCAACGCATCTCTGTCGAAATGGTGTCGTTCGTGTTGGTATAAGCATACAACACATCATGATCAGCTTCTTGAGCCCGCTTTGCAGTTCTCGCCATCTTTTGATGATGCTGATTGATGAGTTCCAGCGCATCCTCCATCTGCACAAACGCCAAGCTATCCTCACCAGCCTTCAAATAATAATCGGAAAGTGTAACCAAAACGGTTGTCTGAACAAAATCATTCCCATACAACTTTGCCAATCGCAAAGCTCTGTTTGCCAGTTTCAGTTCCAGAGGCGCAAAACCAAACTCCCCTATCAGTTCCTCAATGAAAATCCAACGTGAAGGTTTCAGTTCTCCACCCGACATGATGGACTTTGCCAATCCATTCAGCGCCAATATCTCATAATACACATTCCCATTCTGACGACTCATCGACAGCAGACGAATCAAGTTGCGCTGCATTTCATCCCCCGCATCCACCATCTTCTTGTCCGCCACATTGTAGATAGAGGTCAAAAACAGATAGATTGATTGTCTGACAGAATCCGTCGCAAACAAATCCTGATGCTGCTCCAACCATTCAGATTCTTCCAGCACTCCATCATCCTGACGCATCTTGATGAAGTAATTCATGGACACCATGTGGTAATCAGTCTGTACGGCACTCCACAATGCTTGCTGGTGTTCTGTCATATCCTCTTTTTCTTCCTCCACATTCGCCAAACGCTCTTGCGCATCACTTCGATAGTCGTAAAACTCCTTACTCATCGAAAGCATCAGACAAACAGACATCATGTCCACATCTGCCACTCCACACAGCAAGTCATTGTTCGACGTTTCCAGCACCTGCCTGTAGCACACCTGAGCAGAATCATACTCCATCTGCATGCCATAGATATCTCCCCTATTCAGCATTGCCTCATGAAGTCCGTCTCGATACGGAGAATCAGCATACTTTCCCAATACTTCATCCACATAACCAGTAGCTTCCTCAAGCGAGCGATACTTCGCTTGAGAAGCCAGCACATTGAGCGAGTCAATCTCACGCTGCTGTGCATCCATTCCTTCTCCACACGACACCAAGCAAAGGAGCACTGCCTGTGTCATGATGAAGAATAATATGCGGATTTGAGTCCCCATGAGTCTTATAATATGTGCAAAGGTAAAACAAATATTTCGTTTTCTTCTTTTTTTCAGCATTTTATTCATAACTTTGTAACAAAAAATAACAAAACATACTTCTATGACTTATCAGGAGACGATCAACTATCTGTTCACATCCGCCCCTTTATTCCAAAATGTTGGGGGTGACGCCTATAAAGAAGGACTCTACAACACCTATCAGCTGGATGAGCATTTCGGACATCCACACCAACGCTATAAAACCATCCATGTAGCAGGCACCAACGGAAAAGGCTCTTGTTCACACACTTTGGCATCTATCTTACAAGCATCCGGACTGAAAGTGGGACTCTTCACCTCGCCCCACTTGGTCGATTTCCGTGAGAGAATCCGAGTGAATGGACAAATGGTGAGCGAAGAATATGTCATCGATTTTGTGGAACAGCATCGCTCTTTCTTCGAGCCGCTACATCCCTCATTCTTCGAACTGACCACAGCAATGGCATTCAAGTACTTTGCCGAACAGGATGTAGATGTGGCGGTTATCGAAGTAGGATTGGGGGGAAGACTTGATTGCACCAATATTATTTCGCCTGAAGTCTGTGTCATCACCAACATCAGTTTCGACCATGTGGCTTTCCTGGGCAACACGTTGGCAAAAATTGCTGGAGAAAAGGCGGGCATCATCAAGAGAAACACACCCGTTGTGATTGGTGAAACAGTGAAAGAAACCAAAACTGTATTCGAAGCAAAAGCAACGGAAATGAATGCGCCTATTTACTTTGCCGAAAAAGAAAAAGAGGTTCTCAAGCACAGATTCAACGCCAAAGGAGGAATCACCTATCAAACAGCTAAATACGGAAAAGTGATTGGAGAGCTTGGAGGCTACTGTCAGCAGAAGAATGCATCCACAATCCTATGCGCCATCAGTCGACTGAAAGAAAGAGGATTCTGCATCAGCGACGAAAACATCAGAGAAGGGTTTGCCCACGTGTGTGAAATGACAGGATTGATGGGAAGATGGCAAACATTGAACGCTGCCCCTAAGGTCGTTTGCGACACAGGACACAATGTAGGAGGCTTCCGATGGATTACCAAACAATTAAATAAGGTACACGCGCCCATGCGTATAGTATTTGGAATGGTGAATGACAAAGACATCAGTGGTGTGCTCTCCATGATGCCCAAGCGTGCCACCTATTATTTCTGTCAAGCCAGCGTGAAACGTGCCCTTCCCCATGAAGACATCCAACAAAAAGCAAAGGCATATGGACTGGAAGGCAATAGCTATCCAACCGTTGCCCAAGCCTATAAAGCAGCACTCGCTGATGCCCTAGCAGAGGATTTTATCTATGTGGGTGGAAGCAGTTTTGTGGTGGCTGACCTCCTTTCGGGGAAGAAATAGCGACAAAGAGAGGGGTGAAAGCCCCTTTTTCTGTCAAAAAAACTAAAAACTGAAAAATAATTGGCAGAAAGTTCGTTTAGTAAAAATATTTTCATTTAATTTGCAAAGAGAAATCTAAAACCAATCTATTAATCATCACTTAAAAATATAAATTCTATGAGCACTATTCAGCCAAAATTGAGTGGTCTTAAAGCCGAGAACTTCCAGAAGGTAGTGAAAGGCAAGAAAACAGACCTGTACACCCTTGTGAACAAGGATGGTTACGAAGTATCAATCACCAACTACGGTGGCGCCATTGTTGCCATCATGGTACCCGACAAAGACGGCAAGGTTGCCAACGTCATTCAGGGACATGATAACATCGATGACGTCATCAATTCTCCAGAGGCATACCTCTCCACATTAATTGGTCGATTTGGCAACCGCATCGCAAAGGGCAAGTTCACCTTGAATGGGAAAGAGTACCAGCTTGCTGTCAACAATGGTCCTAACGCTCTGCATGGTGGTCCTACAGGACTTCACGCACAAGTGTTTGAAGCTTTCCAAACTGGTGACCAAACCCTGACACTCAACTGCATCCTTCCTTATGGCCACGAAGGTTTTACGGGTGAAGTGAAAATTTCTGTAGAATTCACATGGACAGACGAGAACGAACTTGTTATCGAATATCTCGCCAGCACCAACAAAAAGACCATCATCAACCTGACTCACCATGCTTACTTCTCACTGCAGGGTATCGCTAATCCAACGCCTGGCATCGAAGACCAAATCATGGAACTGAATGGTGATTTCTTCATTCCTATCGATGACACCTGCATCCCTACAGGAGAGATTTTGAAAGTGGCAGGCACACCATTCGACTTCCGTACACCCAAGGCTGTGGGCAAGGACATTGATGCTGCTGACGATCAGATTAAGAACGGAAACGGTTACGACCATTGCTTCGTGCTCAACAAGAAGGAAGTGGGCGAACTCTCATTCGCAGTACGTCTCACCGATCCAAAATCAGGACGTACACTCGAGACCTACACCACAGAACCTGGTATGCAGGTTTATACCGACAACTGGGGATCTGGCAACCCTATCCAGTTGGGATGCACGGCACCACGCCGCTCTGCTATCTGCTTCGAATGCCAGCACTTCCCAGATTCGCCTAACCGCCCATACTTCCCATCCACCATACTCAAACCAGGAGAGAAGTACACTCAGAAAACTATTTACAAGTTTGGAGTTCAATAAAACGACTGCCCTATGAAATTAAGAATAGACGACGTACGCACACGCTTCATCAAGCACCTCGGTGGAGAACCAGGTTCGGTTTATGCATCCCCTGGCCGTATCAACCTTATCGGCGAGCACACCGACTATAACGGCGGTTTCGTGTTCCCAGGAGCAGTGGAACAAGGCATGATTGCAGAACTTCGTCCCAACGGCACACGTACTATTCGCGCTTACTCCATCGATTTGAAGGACTATGCAGAGTTCTCTATTGATGATGAGAAAGGACCACGTGCCAGCCACTTCCGCTACCTCTTTGGAGTAGCTCGTGAAATGATGGCACTCGGAGTACCTGTTCAGGGTTTCGACACCGCTTTTGCAGGTGATGTTCCCAACGGTGCAGGCATGTCCTCTTCGGCAGCCCTCGAAAGTTGCTACGCTTTTGCCCTCAACGATCTCTTTGGCGACAACAAGATCGACAAGATGGCACTCGCCAAGGTGGGTCAGGCAACTGAGCATAAATACATTGGCGTTAACTGTGGCATCATGGACCAGTTCGCTTCCGTATTCGGCAAAAAGGGCAACCTCATGCGTCTCGACTGTCGCTCTGGTGAGTATCAATATTTCCCATGGAATCCTAAGGGATACAAGCTCGTACTGATCAATTCTTGCGTGAAGCACGAACTCGTCGGTTCGCCTTATAACGACCGTCGTCAGTCTTGTGAGAATTGCGTGAAGGCCATCAAAGAGCTTCACCCAGAAAAGGAAATCACCACCCTTCGCGAAGCCACATGGGAAGAATTGAAGGAAATCGAAGGCAAGGTGTCAGCAGAAGACCTCAAGCGTGCCACTTTCGTACTCGGTGAGAAAGACCGCGTGCTAGCAGTTTGTGATGCGCTCGAAAAGGGTGATTACGAAGAAGTTGGACAGAAAATGTATGAAACTCACCACGGACTTTCTAAAGAATACGAAGTTTCTTGCGAGGAACTCGACTTCCTCAATGAAATTGCCAAAGATTGTTCTGTCACAGGTTCACGTATCATGGGCGGTGGCTTCGGTGGTTGCACCATCAACCTCGTAGCAGAGGAACTCTACGATCACTTCGTGACGACTGCTGTTTCCAAATTCCAAGAGAAATACGGAAAGAAACCTATCGTCATCAATGTTGTTATTGGAGACGGAGCACGTAAGCTCTGTTAATGCACTAACAACAGAACGAACAATGACGATGATAAGAATAAGGGACGGCCAAATGGTCGTCCCCTATTTATGATCAACAAATATGAACTTATGCTTGTTGGTGGTTGATGCAGATACCTTGAAGATACCATTGATAGAGGCGATGAATGCCTTCATCAATTTCGATGGTATGATGCCAACCTAAACGATGAAGCTTCTCCACATCTGTGAGTTTCCTTAAAGTGCCATCAGGTTTGGTTGAATCCCAACGAAGTTCACCCTTGAAGCCAATCTCCTGAATGATGCGTTCTGCCACTTCCTTGATGGACAGTTCCTTTCCTGTGCCGACATTGATGTGGCAATTGCGAATTTCTTTGATACCATCTCGGTTGATGACGAAATCACTCTTTTCCACCACATCTTTGAAATCCACATTGAGGAGACAATAGACTGACGCATCTGCCATTTCCTCACTCCACAGGAATTCACGCAAAGGTGCTCCCGTACCCCACAAAGTGACAGCTTCTGGCGTGATGCCATAATGACGAAGCACTTGAAGAATCGTGTACTCATCACTCATTGCAGTTGCTAAGACTGTTTGAGTAGCTCGTGATGCAGCCTCTTCTTGTGCACCCTGACCATCCACCATCTTAGGGACTTTCATTGATACGGGACGAAGACCCAGGTCTTTACGGACAGCTTTCCAATCCCCCTCGTTCAGACACTTTGCCAGATGGATCTTACGAATCATAGCTGGAAGCACATGAGAATTCTCCAAATGGAAATTGTCGTTAGGACCATAAAGATTGGTTGGCATCACGCCAATGTAGTTAGTGCCATACTGAAGGTTGAACGATTCGCACATCTTCAATCCTGCAATTTTGGCAATAGCATATGGTTCGTTGGTATATTCCAGAGTCGACGTGAGCAAGCAATCTTCTGGCATTGGCTGTGGTGCATCACCTGGATAGATGCAAGTGGAACCTAAAAAGAGCAGTTTCTTCACCCCATGCTTCCATGCCTCACCAATGACGTTCTGTTGAATTTGAAGATTCTGATAGATGAAATCAGCCCGATATTGCAGATTAGCCATGATACCGCCCACATGGGCTGCAGCCAACACGACAGCATCGGGTTGTTCATCATCAAAGAACTTCTTGACGGCAACAGGGTCAAGCAAATCCAATTCCGAATGAGACTTGCCTACAAGATTATTGTAGCCACGTGTTTGGAGGTTTTTCCAGATAGCAGAACCCACCAAGCCATGATGACCTGCCACAAATATTTTACTATTCTTGTCTAACATATCCAATAGATTATTTCACCAGTCTTTTCTCCGAACAATCAAGAACCGTGGACTTATATATTCACTTCACTTAATGTCACCAACTTGTTCACGATGGCATATATCGTGAGGCCCGCAGCCGAGTGAATCTGCAACTTCCTTGCGATGTTGCGACGATGCGTGGTGACAGTATTGACGGAGAGACAAAGTGTATCGGCTATTTCTTTGTTCGACAAGCCCTTTGCCACACATACAACAATCTCCTTTTCGCGGTCAGAGAGTTGTTCATCGCTCGATATGATCGATGCATCTGGCTCGTCATCCTTTCTAAACTGACGGGTCTTTGCCTGATGTTCCATACGACGCACAGCTGGCACAAAAATATTGTCCTCCACCAGACAGTGAATACTCAAATCCTCCTCAGCCTGATAGATGGAGATGATGACAGCATTCAGCTTCTCGTTGATTTCTGTCTGTGGATAATACTGCATGAAGAGTTTTTTCAGCTCTTTCAGCTTGCTCTCTATATCTTCGTGGTGACGAGACAGCAACTGACTGTTCTCGATGGAGACCAATTCCCCTTCCGTCAACTTCTGCACATACGTATAGACTGTTGATTCCTCATACTCCATGTGCTTGCGTACCTCTTCCACATACTCATCAAAGAACTTCAACACCAAAAAAGCAATTTCGTTCTGCACCGAGCAGTCGATAGCATTCAAAAGGTGGAAACGGATGTTGGGGAAGAGGTAATTCAGGAAATAGGCGTGCGTCCTCTTCAGGTAGTCAAGCACAGATGCCACGCTGACATGCTCCACCCGTTGGGGACGATTCTCTGCCCCATTCTTCACATAGTTGATGATAGTGAGAAAGGTGTCCGCGTCGACGCCACAATGGTTACATACATCGGTGATGGTCTTCTCACCAAATCCCAATGAGATGCCAAAACGGCTCATGATTTGAAGCAATCGGTAGTCGTTGGCAATCACATAGCTCAATTTGTCTGTCAATTTATACTGTTCTGCCATTTCTTCTTCAAATGTCGTACAAAGGTAAGAAAAAAAACTGAATGGAAAGGGCACAAATTCTTACTTTTCACAAGAAAAAGCGAGAATTACCAAGAAATGAGTATTGTTTCTTGTCGGAAAACACCGTAACTTTGCACCCGATTTAGCATCAAGTCATTGGATTATCCATTGTTGAGTTACCTCAATCAAGAAGCAGAATGAAACTTTCAGCATTAAAGACAGGTGAGAAAGGCGTGATTGTCCGCGTGAAGGGTCATGGTGGTTTTCGTAAACGCATCGTGGAAATGGGCTTCATCAAAGGCAAGAGCGTGGAGGTGTTGCTCAATGCCCCTTTGCACGACCCTGTCAAATACAAGGTGATGGATTACGAAGTGAGCCTTCGCCGTGCCGAAGCAGAATTGGTTGAAGTGGTCAGCGAAGAAGAGGCAAAGGAATGGGAGTCGCTCCATCCCAAGCAGAAAGGCATTCTTGCCGATGAATGTGAAGATGTGATGCATCGTCTGGCAAAGGTAAAAGAGCATGAGTTGAACGTCGTGTTTGTGGGTAATCCGAATTGTGGCAAGACATCCCTCTTCAATATCGCCAGTAGAGCACATGAGCGTGTGGGCAACTATTCAGGCGTCACCGTGGATGCCAAAGTCGGACATTTCGATTTTGAGGGTTATCATTTTAACCTTGTCGATTTACCAGGCACCTATTCACTCTCTGCCTACACCCCCGAGGAACTCTATGTACGAAAACACATCATCGAACAGCATCCCGACATCATCATCAACGTGATTGATGCCAGCAACTTGGAACGTAATCTCTATCTGACCACGCAGCTAATCGACATGGATGTGCCGATGATTATTGCACTCAATATGTTCGACGAACTTCGTGACAGTGGCAACCAACTGGACATGCTGCAACTGGGCACATTGTTGGGTACTCCTATCGTGCCCACCGTCGGAAAGACTGGCGAGGGAGTTCGTGAACTGTTTCATCAAATCATCGAAATCACGGAAGGCAGACAGAAAACTGCCAGACATATACACGTCAATCACGGAGTGTTGCTGGAAGAAAAAATTGACCGCATTGAGGCATTCATCCGCATGAATCCAGAACCTCACCACAACTATTCAGCTCGTTTCCTTTCCATCAAGCTTTTGGAAAATGACCAACAAGTGGAGGGAATTGTCAGAAAGTTGGAGAATGCCAACAACATTTTGGCTGAAAGGGACTTGTGCCAGAAAGAGATTCAGAACGAGATAGAGGAAGACAGCGAGTCAGCCATCACAGATGCCAAGTACGGTTTTGTACAGGGCGCCATGAAGGAGACCTTCAAGAAAGTGCAACGTTACAAACGATTGATGACCAAACGCATCGATGCCGTTGTCACTCATCAGATATGGGGGTATCCTATCTTCCTGTTGCTCATGTACCTGATGTTTTTCTGCACCTTCAACATCGGGCAGTATCCGATGGATTGGATTGATGCTGCCGTCGGGTGGCTTGGTGAAATCGTGAGTGAATGGATGCCCGATGGCGCCCTTAAAGACCTGATTGTCGATGGTATCATCAGCGGTGTGGGCGG
>Ga0310786_10005954_pt1 | contig 16385 bp, 15 predicted proteins | sample AusTroGonzalo_MG_FD_203881 | JGI IMG/M metagenome (GOLD analysis project Ga0310786, IMG submission 203881) | Bovine rumen microbial communities from tropical cattle in Woodstock, Queensland, Australia - Gonzalo_03 (v2) (version 2) | ecosystem: Host-associated > Mammals > Digestive system >... | reverse complement strand
TATTGCACTTAGTAAATCTTCATCGCTTTTTGTAAAATATCCTTTATTTTTGTTCAGTACTTGAAAAACGCCAATTATTTCTTTGTTGTTATTCTTGATAGGAAGGCATAATATAGTTTTCGTCTTATATCCAGTTTTCTTATCAACCTCAGGATTAAATCGTTTATCATTATATGCATCTTTTATATTAATACTTTCGCCTGTTTGAGCAACATAACCTGCCAAGCCTTTATTTACCGGAAATCTTATTTCTTCGCTATCCAACCCTAATGCCACCATCGACCATAATTCATTCGTCTTTTTGTCCCAGAGAAAAACCGTACATCTGTCTGCTTGAACGGCGTTTCTGGTTTCTTCAGCTATAACCTTTAAAAGAACTTTAATATCTGTTAACGCCGATATTGAACGTCCGATTTTAACAAGAGCTACAAGAGGATCCGCTTTAACAGGATGATTAAAATCAAGTCCGTTATGAATTTGGCTTATACGAATTGCAATAGGCGCAGAAATATCATAAATTACATCTTTATCGGATAAAAGCTCGTTTGCTTTTGCGTAATGTTTTAGCGCAATTTTGGTTTCGCCTTCGCCAAAATTAATTTCGCCTAATATAAACTCGTTGAGCATTTTTGCAGAAACATTATCTGAAGCTTCCGCCAAAACCCTTCCCTCATTTATGGTTTCGAGCGCCGACTGAAAATTATTTTTGTCTGCAAGATAATTTGCAAATCCGGTAAGACTCATTATTTCCGAATTAAAATCATTTTTTGATGAGGATTTTAGCTTGTCAGATAAATCTTTCAGAGCCTCTATTGCCCCCAGAGCATCTTTATCTGCCAGTAAAGATATAATACCAACTATCCTCTCTTTATAATCAACAACGGTTTTCGACATCACATTCTCCCATAATATTCTACAATATTAATTTCAAAATGTAAATATATAAACATTCCTTTATAATTTGTTATTTTTGTGGTAAGCTCAAATCGTACAAGCGTAAAAGCAGTTCTCCGCCACTGCCGCTTCGCTGAACCGCGAACCGTTCGTGGCTGCGCTGTCTGATACGCCACTCGAAACTTTCGTTCATGTCATAGGCGATATTACGAAAGTTTCTCGGACAAAAAAGGAGAAATTATGGAAGTTCAAACACAGGAAACAAACTCGTCAATTAACCAAATAAGACAAACAAGAATTCAAAAATTAACAGATCTAGCTGACAAAGGTATAAATCCGTATCCGTATAAATTTGTAAAAACTGCATGTGCCAAAGAACTTCAGGAAAAATATGCTTCACTTGAAGCCGGTGTTGAAACAGAAGACGTATATTCCGTTGCCGGACGTGTAATGGCTATCAGAAATACAGGAATGTTCATTGACCTTCAAGATGACAGCGGAAAAATCCAGATATTTTCACACAAGGAAAATGTTTCAGAAGATCAAATGAAAATATTAAAACTTATAGATATCGGTGATATTGTCGGTTTTACGGGAACAATAAGAAGAACTCCGAGAGGTGAGTTATCTATTAAAACTACCCAATTAACACTTTTATCAAAGGCATTGCTTCCGTTACCCGAAAAACACCACGGATTGACTGACGTTGAAATTCGTTATCGTCAAAGATACGTCGATTTAATTGTAAATGAAGAAGTAAGAGAAACTTTCCGCAAAAGAAGTTTGATTATAAGTAAAATCAGAGAATTTTTAACCAAACAAGGTTATATGGAAGTTGAAACTCCTATATTGCAAACGATGGCATCAGGTGCTAACGCAAGACCATTTAATACTCACCACAATGCATTAGAAATGGATTTGACGCTTCGTATTGCCCTTGAACTATACTTGAAACGGCTTATCGTGGGTGGTGTGAGTGAAAAAGTTTATGAAATAGGCAGATGTTTCAGAAATGAAGGCATCGATACCCGTCATAACCCTGAATTCACAATGATAGAACTTTATGAAGCTTATGCGGATTACAACGATATGATGACTTTAACGGAAAATATGGTTGCATATGTTGCCAAAGAAGTTCTCGGAACAACAAAAATAACTTATGGCGAAAACGAAATAGACTTAACCCCTCCGTGGGACAGAAAAACAATGCTTGGCGCAATCAAAGATGAAACAGGCGTTGATTTTATGGAAATTTTCACCGTTGAGCAGGCACTTGAAGAGGCTAAAAAACTTCATGTCGCTGTTGAACAGGGTATGAACTGGGGACAAATCGTTGATGCGGTATTTGAAGAAAAAGTTGAACCGAAACTCATTCAGCCTTGCCACATCATTGATTATCCTAGAGAAATTTCACCTCTTGCTAAGGTTCACAGAAACAACGACAGATTGACCGAACGTTTCGAAACACGTATCAACGGCTGGGAAGTTGCAAATGCGTTCTCTGAACTTTCTGACCCTATTGATCAGCGTCAGCGCTTTGAGGCTCAGGCAAAAGCAAAAGCCGCAGGGGACGAAGAAGCGATGGACATTGATGAAGACTTCATCACAGCGCTTGAATACGGTATGCCACCGACAGGCGGTATGGGCATGGGAATTGACAGAATTGTAATGTTATTGACAAATTCACCGTCAATTCGTGACGTAATCGCTTTCCCTACATTGAAGAAAAGAGATTAAAAATTGATTGTTGTCACGCTGAGCGGGGGCGCCTTTTCATCTTAGAGGGCGCTGCAAAGAATTGCAACGTGTGGCAATACAGCCTATTCTATCAATACCTTAAAAGTTGAAATGTTTTAATAGTTTGATGGATGAAAAGAGGTGCGCTCAACCGCTGGCGTGACGGCGAAGAATAAGTATAAAAGGTGCGTCAAGCTACATACTTTGCAAATCTTACAAGCTTATTTATATTCATCAATAATTCCGTCCTTATCGTAATCTACGGATTTAGAAATAATTTTATTATTTTCAAATTCAACTATATCTATTTCATTTAAACCGCCAAAGTCGCTAAAATTAGTGGTGTATGTCCATTTATTTTCATTGTGATATTCAGATGTTTCAACTAATTCGAAAGAACCATCCATACCATAATCATGTGATACGGTATGCTTAACTAAATTTCCTTTTTCATCATATTCCTTTGTCTCTGTTATCATATCATCAGCTGTTCCATCGTTATCTGAATCTATATATTGTACACGTTCTTTTTCTACAAGTTCACCAGTAGCGCTTTTTCCATATATTGTGAAAATTGAAGTGTTATCCTGTATTTCTACCCCCAAAGTCTCGCCATCAGCTAAATTTCTTAACGGACCGTCAGGTCCATTCAAACCGTTTATTCCTGATAATGCCATAAAATATCCTCCTTTTTTACGATATATATATAAAGTATTTAAAAAGAATATAATTGCGTATAAAAATCTTATTTTTACATTTCTTAATTATATTCAAAGCGGGCGGATTTAAAAAATCCGCCCGCTTTGTTGTTTGTTTATTTTTTAGGTTATTTTCTTTCAATTCGGATAGCACTGTCAGGGCAAGTTAATTCACAAGCACCGCATGCGATACAGATTTCAGGATCCGGCTCTACGGCAGGTGTTTGGAAAAGACCTGTTTCCTTTGACCATTTCAAGCAATCTTTGCCTGTTTTGTTCATAGGGCATTTTGCTATGCATAATCCGCAGCCTTTGCAAAGATCTGTATAAACATAATAGTCTGCTTTACCCTTGCCGACACCTTCGATTTTATAACCTTTGTATTCTAATGTATTTGTCATTTCGATTACCTCTCTTATACTGCACTCTGGCAAACAAGTTCCATACCCATTTCAAGAGCCTTGTGGTTCAATTCTCTCAATTCCGGTTTAACTGCAAACTTTTTGCCTAATGCAAGTTCCATTGCATTTTTGATATCATCAAGTTTAAGTACGTTAGTTGCCGCAAGCAATACGCCCAAAACGATTATGTTGAATACTCTTGCACTCAATTTTTCGTTAGCTATTTTGTTCGCATCAACACCGATAATCTTCTTACATTTACAAGTCGGTTTTTTTGTACAAACCGATGTATCGTATACAACGGTTGAATTTTCATCAACGTATGTTTCGCATCTGTCGATTGCTCTATCTGACAACATAATTACGATATCACCTTTCGCAAAACGAGGTTCACCGATTTTTTCATCAGCAATCTGGCAGAAAGCAATTGAAACACCGCCTCTTTGTTCTACACCGAAGTTCGGAATGTATAAAACTTGCTTACCTGCTTCATAGCCGGCTTCAACAAGAATTTTAGCAACAGATTGAACGCCTTGTCCGCCTTCACCTGCAAGTACCATCTTAGTTCTTGACATCTTATACCTCCAATCCTTCTCTTGATAAGAATTCGTTTACTTCAAAAACGCTTTCCATTTGTTCTAATCTGCCCCAAGTATCAACGTTATTTGTTCGCCAGTTAAGAGGACAAAGTGAAAGAACTTCAACAAATGAGAAACCGCCCATTTCAACGTTTTTCAACGCTTTTTTGAATGTTTGACGCAATTTCTTCAAGTTAGAAACAGATGCTCTTGCAACATAAGACTTGTTAGGGTCTGCAATTGCTGCAACCATTTCAGCACCTTTTGCAGGACGCCCTGTAACTTCACAGTCACGACCGTAAGGTGTTGTTTCTGTTTTTTGCCCCGGCATTGTTGTAGGCGACATTTGTCCGCCTGTCATACCGTAGTTAGTATTATTTGCAACGATAATAAGCATACGTTCAGAACGAACTGCTGCGTTTACAAGGTGTTGTGAACCTATTGCAAGTCCGCCGCCATCGCCCATATATGCGATACCAATTGCTTCTTTATTTGCTCTTGTAAAACCGTATATTACAGGGTTTGTACGACCGTGGTGTGTTTGAACGGTGTCTAAATCAAGGTAATTCCATGATAAAAGTGAACATCCGATATCACAACCGAATACGGCTTTTTGTTTAAGTCCCAATTCATCAATGGCAAATGCCAGTGATTTTAAAATTAAGCCATGACCGCAGCCCGGGCAAAATTTGGAAGCACCTACTTCCGCATTTTGAGCTTCCGGCAGTCTTGGAGGCATTGTTAATAATTCTGTCATTTCTAATTCTCCTTTTTAATTTAAACCGTTGCCGGTTGTTTGCTCATTTCTTCGACCTTATTTACGATATCGTCACCTGTTACGCCAACGCCCATTTTGAATAGTGTTGAGTATGGTGTTGTTAAACCGTAAAGTTTTTCCAAACACATCTGAGCAAGCTGACCGTTTGCAGATTCTGTAAACAATACTTGTTTAGCCTTAGAAACTGCATTTCTCATTGATTTAACATCAAGAGGTCTGATAGTAATAGGTCTGAATAAACCTGCCTTAATGCCTTTTGCTCTTAATTCATCAATAGCTGTCATAGCAGAACGAGCTACGATTCCGTGAGCAATAACAAGAATTTCAGCATCCTCTGTCATATATTCATAAGATTCTGCAACAGATTCAGCCATCTTATCGTAATCAGCCTGATAGCCTTCAAGAACTTCCATAAGTTCTTCTTCCATATTATATGTATTGCGTAAGTGAACAGATTTTCTGTCTTTTCCGATTTCGCCTTCGCCCAAAAGGTATGGAGTTACAGGAACCATATTGATACCGCGTGAAGCTGGATCATATAACATAACAGGTTCTCTCATTTTACCCTGATAACCGTCAGCGAGAACGTATGTAGGGAATTTGTATGTCCAAGCAGTATTAAATGCTTTAATCATATAATCATACAAATCTTGGTGTCCGGCAGTTGAATAAACGATTCTGAAACCTTCACCGTTTCCGCCGAAACATGTCAAACGAGTTTCTTGCTGAGCATAAATAACGGTAGCTGTTGACGGGCCGCCTCTTTGCATAACAGCACATACAAACGGTATTCTCATCATTTCAGCCATTGATTGAGCGTCTTGCATGATAACGTTTCCAGGTCCTGCTGTTGCTGTGAATGCTCTTTTACCTGCTAAAATACCGCCGATTGTAGAAAATCCTGCAGATATTTCGTCTTCTGTCTGTAAAAATCCCGCATCCATTTTAGGAAGTAATTTACACCAAGTGTGCATAATTTCGTTTTGCGGTGTAATCGGGTAACCGTACATAAATTCAGCTTCTGCTGCATTTGCTGCATAGGCAAGAACTTCGTTTCCGGTTAAAAACATTTTTGTGTCTTCTTTGATTAATTTGTTTACCATAAGTTCCACCTTCTTTTAATTAATACAACTAATATAATAATACAAAAAAAATAAAGCGCAAAGTAAATAGCAAAAAATATTTTAGAAAATTCTTTATGATTAATATATTTTGTCAGAATGAATGATGTTCAGATTTTTGAATAAATTAGAAGTTATACAATTTTATGCTATAATATCCTCAGGGATTTATAAAAGACATGTTCACAGGGATAATAGAAGAAATAGGGAAAGTGTTAAAATTTGAGCGTCATGAAAATGATGCCGTATTGACTGTTGAATGCAAAAAAAATCTTGACGGTATAAAAATAGGTGATAGTATTGCCGTAAACGGTGTTTGTCAGACAGTAGTTTCATTTGACAATAATTCTTTTACTGTCGAAGTAAGTAAACAAACTCTCGCCGTAACCAATTTTTCATCTCTTGAAATCGGACAATTTGTAAACCTCGAAAGAGCACTTACTCCAACTTCAAGACTCGGCGGTCATATCGTACAAGGACACGTTGATAAAACGGCCAAACTTTTGAAAATAGAAAAACTTGATGAATTTTACAACATGTATTTTGAAACAGATAATACAAAACTTCTCGTACTAAAAGGTTCCGTTGCTATTAACGGTATCAGTTTAACGGTAGCAGATGTAAATGAAACATGCTTTAAAATTGCAGTTATCCCTCACACATTTCAAAATACTGCTATTAAATATCTGAAAATCGGTGATAAGGTTAATGTTGAAACAGATATTTTAGGCCGTTATATTGAAAAATTAGTATCACCGAACCATAATAAAAGTAATATCACTATGGAGTTTTTAGCGGAAAATGGATTTGTTTAATAAGAAATTTGAATTTGATAGTATTGAAGACGCTCTAAAAGATTTCACACACGGAAAACCTGTAATCGTTTGTGACGACGAGGACAGAGAAAATGAGGGCGACTTAATTGTTTCGGCACAATTTGCAACTCCTGAAATCATAAATTTTATGGCAAAAGAATGCCGAGGGCTTATATGTCTTGCAATAGCCCCTGAAATCGCAGAACGCCTGGATTTACCCCAAATGGTAAATCATAACACAGAGGGGATGAAAACCGCGTTCACACTCAGTATTGACGGTGAGGAAAAGTTTGGTGTTACAACAGGAATTTCCGCATACGACAGAGCAAAAACAATTGAAATAGCAATTTCACCTGACGCACAACCATCAGACTTAAGACGTCCGGGACATATTTTCCCTTGTGTGGCAAAAAAAGGCGGAGTGCTTGAACGTACGGGACATACCGAAACCGCCGTTGATTTGGCAAAAATATGCGGACACACACCTGCCGGCGTTATGTGCGAAATCATGCTTGATGACGGACAAATGGCACGCCGTGATGATTTGAAACAATTTGCACAGCACCATGACATAAAATTCATTTCAGTTGCACAATTGATTGCTTATAGACTTCAAACCGAAAGGTTTGTAACAAGAGAGGCTGAAGCCAATTTGCCTACTCAGTTCGGCAATTTCAAAATTTATGCTTATAAAAACCACTTGAACGGACAGGAATATGCAGCACTTGTAAAAGATGACGGCACAAATAAAGTTCCGCTGGTAAGAGTTCACAGCGAATGCATAACGGGAGATATTTTCCACAGTCTGAAATGCGACTGCAACCAGCAATTACATGAAGCGATGAAAAAGATTGAAGAATATGGTAAAGGCGCACTTATCTATTTAAAAGGTCATGAGGGTCGTGGAATAGGTTTGGTCAATAAAATTAAAGCATATGCGCTACAAGAGCAAGGACAGGATACTATTCAGGCAAATATTTCTCTCGGTTTTGCACCTGACTTAAGAACATATGGCGTCGGAGCCCAAATAATTCTGGATTTAGGTTATAAAGAATTTGATTTGATAACCAACAATCCTAAAAAAGTAATCGGCCTTGATGGTTACGGTTTAAAAATCCGCAGCATAGTAAAGATTGAGCCTGAAATCAACGACTATAATGAGAGATACATAAGAACCAAAAAAGAAAAAATGGGACACATGATATAAATTTTTGCTTGACTTAATTTTTTCTTTGGGTTAAATTAGACAGGCAACGGGATGTAGCGCAGTTTGACTCTGCCGACGAAAAAATGACTAAATGTCATTTTGAGGAGAGGAAGCACCTCGCTCTTCCGACGAAATTGAAAACTGAATACCAACTCTTGTGAAATTCAAGAGGAATTAACGGGATGTAGCGCAGTTTGGTAGCGCACCTCGCTTGGGACGAGGGGGTCGCACGTTCAAATCGTGTCATCCCGACCATTTAAAAAAGGACTCCTGAAAAGAAGTCCTTTTTTATTTATGATTTTTTAATTATAAATTTTGAGTTCCGTCAGGATATGCTTCGCTCAAATTATTTGATTTGTCAAAATAGTGAATTACACCATCTTTATCTCTGACTGTAAAATATTCTTTTCCTTCAATTACCTCTAGCGAAAACAAAGTTATATTGTTATCTGATTCTGGATTACCAAAATATGCGTGTTCTTCTTTTTTACCATTATATTCGATTGTTCGTGACATATAATCATCAGTATTTTGCTCAAGTATAAACCTATATGCATCTGTTTTTTCAAGAGCAAATCCACCACTAACTGTTTGTCCATCGGCTTCCCATGTTCCTATTTGTTTTGCAAAAATATCAGCCATTTTTGCATCTCGGGGAGTTTCACTGACAAATAAACCGCTTACATTTGCAACTACATCCTCAACTTCCGGTGTTGCTTTTGTTGTTTCATTTAAAGCTGATGGTACAAATTCTTGCTCAGGAAATTCTGTTTTTTTTGTGGCAACATCGCCAAAAATGTCCGTTGCTCTATAATAATTCGTTTGATTACTGGTCATGATATCTACTTGGTTTTGTTCATGATTAAAAATAGAAACGTTATTAATGGATAATTGCTCAGGCAAAATCAATTTTTGTCCCGCATATATCGAATTTACATCTTTAAGATTATTTGCATTTTTAATAAGATTAACCACATTATTAATTTCAGCACTGTCATTCAGGCCATAATGTTGTCTGACTATTTTTGTTAAATTATCACCGCTTTTAACGGTAATTTCGTTACCCATACGAATTCCTCGTTTTAAAATACTTACACTAATATAAAGGTTTTGAAAGTTCTAAAATTGCTTATTTTTTAAATTTTTGTAAATAAAGGTTACAGAAAATGTTTTTACCTGTTTGCAACAAGTCCGTTTTCACCGAAAACAAATGACTGGTATTCCTGTTTTACTGGAGTATAAAATTCTTTTATAAGCACATGACTTGTACTTACACAGTTATACTTATGCAAATGCAAATATTTTTCAAGCTCTTCTGAAAATTTCAGATTTTTTTGCTGACAGAGATAAAGATTAAAGTCACTCATTCTGAATTTTGAAATAGTTTTTACCGCAAAAGCAATAATTTCGTCATAATTCACATCATAACCGCTATTCAGGTACGGTATCAGCACAAAATTTTTATTATCCGCATTTCTTATACTGAAATACGCACAAATATTTTTGCCGAAATGTTTGACAAAAGAGCTTTTGTTTGTACTGCTGAAAAGCTCGATAACAGGCGGTTTAAATTCATTTGCATTCCGCTCAAGTGCCGGTTTGTAATGTGATAAGAGCTCTGAATTAATCAAATCAGCAACCTGAGATGCGTAACTATCCGTCATTTGTGAATAATTTACATTTGTGACATCTTTAAACCGTTCCAAATCAGGTGTTAAGTCCCACAAATTTTCCCAAGAACCGCACCTGAAACCGCATCCGTGCATAAACAAATCTTCAAGATTTTTTTGCTCATCGTTTATAACAACTTTAAAAACAGTTGCTCCCATTTTGCCATAATGTTTCACGACAAAATTAACAAGTTCTTTGCCCGTTGTGTAGTCATCATTGGCAAAAATTAGCTGCAAAATATTTATTCTGTGCGGATTTCCTCTGACAGGTTTTACGGATATAACACCCTTCAAATCTCCGTTATCCGTGCAAACAAAAGTTTCAGAAACCAATTTCATTTTTAACGGTAAAAAACTCTGGATAAAGCAAAAAATCTCTTTCAAAACGGGATATTTAAATTCGCCGTCCGAGCCGTTTGCTTTTATAATACCTTTAATTTTATGCTTATCGAATAAGCCCAACCTTCTGATATTCAGCATAGTAAAATTATAGACCGTTATTCAAAATTTAGCAAGCCGTACATTTCTTAATTTCTCTTAATCAAAATTTGTAAAAATATTTTTTTGTAGTATTATGATATCGGTTACACTGGCTTGATAGGCATAGCCCTAGTTTGGTCGGAGCGGTTGTTTACCGTATATGACCGAATGGAGCGGTGTTTCCCGTAGTACAACACATTAAAACAAAAGGAGAAAGGCGATGCCAACAGCATCTATCATTGAACTTTTAGAAGCAGGGGTTCACTTCGGACACCAAACACAAAGATGGAACCCAAAAATGAAACCGTATATTTACGGTGCAAGAAACGGTATTTACGTTATCGATTTACGTAAAACCACAGATTTACTTGACGAAGCATACTCTGTTGTAAGAGAATTTGCAGCAAGAGGGAAAAATGTTCTTTTCGTAGGAACAAAAAAACAAGCCGCTGACGTTGTAGCAGAAGAAGCATTACGTTCAGGTGCTTACTACATAAACAGACGTTGGTTAGGCGGTATGCTTACCAATTTCGAAACAATCAGAGCAAGAGTTAATAAACTCAGAGAACTCGAATCATTTATGTCATCAGGTCAGGCTGAAAAATTACCTAAAAAAGAAATCGCTCAGTTGAACCGTCAGATTGCTAAATTAAGCAAGACTTTAGGCGGTATCAAAGAAATGAGAGGTTTACCTGATTTGTTAGTCGTAATTGACCAGCAAAAAGAATTGATTGCAATTAAAGAAGCTAACAAGCTTGATATTCCTGTAATCTGCTTAGCAGATACAAACGCTGATCCTGACGGTATTAACTATATCGTTCCAGGTAACGATGATGCAATCCGTTCAATTAAGTTAATCGTTTCAAGACTTGCTGATGCCGTTCTTGAAGGCAAACAGCTCAGAGAAAACAAAGCTAATCAGACTTCAAAGATTGAAGAAATCAAGCCTGAAGATGCAGGTGTAACTGAAGCTGAAGCTGCTGAAGTCAGCGAGTAAAAAATAATAGGAGAGAATTTAATGAATATTACAGCACAAATGGTAAAAGAACTCCGTGATATGACAGGCGCAGGCATGATGGATGCCAAAAAAGCACTTGTTGAAACAGACGGAGATATGGAAAAAGCACAGGAAGTTTTACGTCAAAAAGGTATGGCTTCCGCTGACAAGAAAATGGGCAGAATTGCGGCAGAAGGTCTTATTGCATCTTATGTTGATGATTCCTGCGGTGCTATGATTGAGCTTAACTGCGAAACAGATTTCGTTGCAAAAAATGCCGAATTCAAAGAATTGGCTGATTGCATGGCAGAAGGCGTTGCAAAAGGTAATCCGGCAGATGTTGATTCATTCTTAGCTTCAAATTGCCCTAAGTGCGGAAAAACCGTTTCTGACATAATTAAAGAAAAAATCGCATCAATCGGCGAAAAAATCACTTTCAGAAGATTTGTCAGAATTGAAGGTTCAACAGCATCTTATATCCACAACGGTAAAATAGGCGTTCTTCTTGAAACAGATAAGAAAGACGAAGCGTTGATGAAAGATATTTGCTTACACATCACTTCTTCAGCTCCTCAGTTCATTTCAAGAGCAGACGTTCCTCAAGCCGTTATTGATGAAGAAACAAGAATCGAAATGGGTAAAGAAGATTTGCAAAGTAAACCCGAGCAAATCAGAGCAAAAATCGTTGAAGGCAGAGTTTCAAAACTTATGTCACAACGTTGCCTGCTTGAACAACCGTTCGTTAAAAACCCTGACATTACAGTTGGTCAGTTAATCGAAGGCAAATTGAATGTTAAATCATTCACAAGATTTGTCTTAGGCGAAGGCCTTGAAAAACGTCAGGACAACTTTGCAGAAGAAGTTATGAGCCAGATTAAAGGTTAATCTTTTAATTATTAAATACATAAAGCAATAGCTCCTCAATTGAGGAGCTATTGCTTTATACTAAGTTATATATAATGTTCAATTATTGTTTTACACAACGGACAGTATATTGATTTGTAGCTTTTTCTATATAAATTCGCCCATAGTCAAAAGTTGAAGCCCAGCCGTAATCTACTGGATCACCCGTATTAGGATCCTCTATCTGAACAGTCGGTCCCATAGCCCAATAGTAATAATTATAAATCATACCAAATAATTGTCGATTAAAAAACATAACTGCAAGTTCATCCCTATCTGGCAACTTTAAACTATCATCAATATCTCCACATGCTGCTATCGCTTCATTATATTTTTTTGCATATATGTCTTGGGGATGCGGTACCGGAGCCAGAATTTCCGGATCTGAAGAATATAATGCTGTTATAACACCAATGTCTTTGCCTACCGTATTTGGTCCGCTCTTTCCGTTCAAATCATATATAAAGTCTACGCACATTCTAGACTCAGGGAAATATACATATTTTTCATTCAAGCCATCGGTACATTTAGGATTATATATAACAACCATGCTCTCGCCGTTTTTGGTCTTTACAGCAGCCACATCCGTATCAGGGGTATTTGTACCATTATAATATGCATTAACACCATTTACAGTAACACCTGTATTCACCATAAATCCTGAATTAAGCTCGCTCAACTTAGTAGGGAAATTTTTTGAATCTCCAGATAAATTTATATATTTATCCGTAATACCGCAATCTCTCATGTGATCTTTATCACAAATACCGCTTAATTTTAAGACTTTGCTCAAGCCTTCATTAATAAATGCTAAAGTTGCTTTTGATGCTGTTTCTGTATTGTCAGCTCCTATTCCATATCCGCTTAAAGAAGGCAACAAGGCCAGAGACTGAGATAATCTTGACTCTAGTGCTTTCTTTTGGGTTTCCCAAACTCTTTCATTAACATTTCCTCTTAATGCAGGTAATGTTATAGCGGCAATAATACCAATGATTGTGAGAGATATTAATATCTCCGCCATTGTAAAAGCTTTTTTATTTTTTTTCATAAAAAATTCCTTTCTTGTTAAACTATTGTTTTACACAACGAACAGAATTTATACTTGTAGAGGTAACCAATTGATGATAGCCTACCTGCGTCATTGACCAGTTATAATCTACAAGATTATTACTAGCATCCGCTTTCTGGACAGTCGGCCCCATTGACCATTTTGCATTAGTGTCCATACCAATTAAAACATTATTGTAAAACATTACAGTAATTTCGTCTCTATCAGGCATTTTTAAACTTTCATCAATATCTCCACATGCGGTCAATGCTTCATTATATTTTTTACCGGAGATATCTTTAGAATAAGGTAAAACTGTTAATACAACCGAATCGGTCGGGTCCATGGCCGTTATGAAACCAATATCTTTTCCAACCGTATTAGGGCCGCCCTTTCCGTTCAAATCATATATAAAGTTTACGCACATTCTCGCTTCAGACCAGTATGGCATAGTATCACTTGTTTCATTGATACATTTAGGATTGTATATAACAACCATACTTTCTCCGTTTTTGGTTTTTACAGCCGCGACATCGGTATCAGGAGTATTTAATTGGCCAAAATATTCTATGTAAGTACCTCCTACATAAGAGGAAAGATTTTTGGTAAAATTCGAATTGAATTCACTTAATTTTGTAGGAAAATCTTTGGTATTTCCCGCCAAATTCGTGTAGTTACTTGCAATACCGCAATCTCTCATGTGATCTTTATCACAAATACCGCTTAATTTTAAGACTTTACTCAATCCGTCATTAATAAATGCCATTGTTGCTTTTGATGCTGTTTCAGCATTATCTGCAGTAACCCCGTATCCGTTTAAAGCCGGCAGCAATGCCAAAGACTGAGCCAATCTTGATTCAAGTGCTTTTCTTTGAGTTTCCCAAACCCTTTCATTAACATTTCCTCTTAATGCCGGTAACGTTATCGCCGCAATAATACCGATAATCGTCAGAGATATTAATATCTCTGCCATTGTGAATGCACGTTTTACTTCTTTCATAAATTTAACCCTCCCTATTGAGTTTATAGTTAGCATCATATTTATGATTATAACCTATTATTGAAATGAAGTCAATTGTTGTATCCGTAAATCAGCATTAATGCAAAACTTTCATAACAATATTGCCTTAATAAGTTTATTGTGGTATAGTTTAAACGTCACTAAACATTGAAAGGAAGCAAATCATAGGAACAAATTTAAACAGCGGTGCAAACGATATTAGAAATTCCCGCAAGAACGACAAAGAAAAAGTAATTATGAATGAGCGTATCCGCTCAACCGAAGTCAGACTTATTGATGATGAAGGTGTAAATCACGGAGTTATTTCGACAAAAGATGCCTTAAAGATGGCATATGACAAAGACTTAGATTTGGTTATAATGAACGCAACTCAGGCTCCGCCTGTTGCAAAGATTATGAACTACGGCAAGTTCAAGTACGAGCAGGAAAAGAAAGCCAAAGAAGCTAAGAAAAAACAACGTACCGTTGAAGTTAAAGAAGTCAAAATCAGATATAAAATCGATACCCACGATTATCAGGTAAGAATAAAAAATATTCAGAAATTTATTTCACAGGGCAATAAGGTCAAAATCGCCATAATGCTTAGAGGCCGTGAAATGCAGCATACGAACCTTGCATTTGATTTGGCAAACCGTTTTATGGAAGATTTAAAAGATTCACCTATTGTTGTTGAAAAACAACCGATGCTCGAAGGCCGCAACGTAACCCTATACATCGGACCACAATAATTTATTATTGACTAATTTTTTTCAGCAAATAAAATTGAGTAAGCAAGAGAGCGTTTGGCTTTTTTGTTAATATAAATTTAATAAAGTGTGCCGCAATAGCTCCCCCAGTGGAGTGAAACGGAACGGGTCGGTAATAACGTAGAGCTTGCTCTACCAACCGATGAAAATTTAATAATAAGTGTGCCGCAATAGCTCAGTTGGTAGAGCAAGGGACTGAAAATCCCTGTGTCCTTGGTTCAATTCCGAGTTGCGGCACCACTTTTATAAAGAGCACCTGTAAAGGTGTTTTTTTATTTGTTGCGGTTTAAAAAGTGAGCCGAAATTCGGATGCTCGGTCAAGCCGAGCCCTTTCACAAAACGATTATCAATCGTTTTGCTCGGCAGAGTGAGTCGCGGCACCACTTTTTTAAAAGCCCCGATAAAAGGTGCTTTTTTGTTGTAAATAACTACCTTTTTTCAGGACATTTGGTCGGAAGTGCAACTTTACCAAAAAAATCGATTTACTCATACTTACTCATTATTTACTCACACCGGTCGCTTACTTTCCAATAATAGTAAGAAATTTTTTAAAGCGGTTTTTTTTGGTATAGAACGCTTTTTTTGGTAAGGTATGGTTTATTTGGTATAGATACCTTAAAACCAGATGAACATACATTTGATATGTTGCGGCTGGTTGCTCTACGTGTACCCGAAACTATCATAGCAAAACAGTACGGCTGTTCTGTTGCTAATCTTTACAACTTTTTAAACAGGTTGAATGAGGTTGTATAAGTCGTAACATTCTATGCTATGATAGGTTTACCACCATATTTAGCATATAAACTCATAACTTCATTGTCGAACTTAGCTCCGTTTAACATTTTAGCATATACTTCTGCCACAAATTCAGCAGGAGAGTCCATTGCATAGTCTGATACTCTGCCTGCTATTGATTGATACTTATTTTTGAATTCTTCTACAATAGAAGTATCCAGCCCTTTTTGTTTTAAGATTTCAATATGGTCAAGCAAATCAAACTTATCTTTAGTAATATTCATTCTATGTAATATATGACCTTCTTCATGGAATATAGGGTGGAATGGACTACTGATTATTTTTACGTTATCAGCCAATTTAGAAATATCGCCATTGCACTGAATAAATAAGCCTTCTTCAATGTCACATATGCCTAAATGTAATCTTACCTTATCTTTAAAAGATAGACTTGCTGGGTTTGCCTTAAATCTATTAGCTAACTCTGATATCTCAGAACTAATATCTGCCCTTGCATATAAATCACTATACTGTAATTTATTATTAACCTTTATTA
>Ga0310786_10005953_pt1 | contig 16385 bp, 13 predicted proteins | sample AusTroGonzalo_MG_FD_203881 | JGI IMG/M metagenome (GOLD analysis project Ga0310786, IMG submission 203881) | Bovine rumen microbial communities from tropical cattle in Woodstock, Queensland, Australia - Gonzalo_03 (v2) (version 2) | ecosystem: Host-associated > Mammals > Digestive system >... | reverse complement strand
AATGATAACAAAAGACGAAATACAAGAACTGCTGCATAGCACGGAAACCTATCGTGTGGAGCGAACCACGTCAACAGGTGACATGGATAAGTTCCAGGAGGCCATCTGTGCATTCGCCAATGACCTGCCAAACTCACGAAAGAATGGCTACCTGATACTGGGTGCTTACGATAACGGTGAGTTGTCAGGTCTGAAGGTCACCGATGACTTACTGAAGAAGATAGCAGCCATACGCAGCAACGGAAACATCCTGCCTATACCTGTTATGAGCGTTGATCGTTTCCAGTTCCCTGAAGGTGACTTACTGGTGGCTGAGGTCAGTCCGTCTGACCTGCCTCCTGTGCGCTATCGTGGACGGACTTTTATTCGTATCGGTCCTCGTCGCGACATAGCTACGGAAGCGGAAGAGCGCATATTGGCAGAGCGTCGAATGTCTTTCATGGCAACCTTCGACACGATGCCTTGTCTGGCAGCCAAACTGAGCGATGTCAACACAGATTTGCTACGCACAAAGTATCTGAGACCACTATTAGGTAATGAGTTAGTGGAATCTGACACTCGTCCCATCGAGGAACAGATGGCTGCTGTGGGCATGTATGACACAGAGCACCAATGCCCCACATACGCAGCAGTCGTACTGTTTGGCTATAAGCCACGCCGTTTCATGCCAGGTCTTTATGTGCAGTATGTACGTTTTAAGGGTGAAGACGTGACCAGTGAGGTGGAGAACGAAATGCAGTTGGAAGGCAACTATTGTGAATTGTTGCCACGTCTGGAATCGCTTTTGGAGTTGTCTGTTATCAAGAAGAAACCCGTTTTCGTTTCTATCCTTCGCGAGGAAATGGTCAGCAACTACCCCTATCAGGCTATCCGAGAGCTTCTTCTCAACGCCTGTATGCACCGCGATATGCAGAGTAATACGCCACTTCGCTTTTATGAGTTTGCCAGCCATCTGGAGATTCTGAATGCTGGTGGCTTGTATGGCAATGCCCGTCCTGAGAATTTCCCACGCATCAATGATTATCGCAATCCGCTTGTAGCCAGTGCCATGAAGACGCTTGGCTATGTGAATATGTTCAATCGAGGTATCGGCCAGGTGCAAACAGACCTGAAAGAAAATGGCAACAGGCCAGCAGAGTTCAACGTCAATCTTATCACAGCATTCATGGTTGATGTGAAAGTCTCACAGAGCTATACCAACGAGAATGGCGGTAAAACTGGCGGTAAAGATGGCAGTGATGTCGTAGAAAACATCGCAGGAAACATAGCAGAAAGCATCGTAGAAAGCATCGTAGAAAAATTATCTACGACGCGAGCAAAAATCGTTCGAATAATCTGGAAGAATCCAAACGCGACGGCACTGTCCATTTCTAAAGAAATAGATATTGCTTCTCGCAACGTGCAAGAGCACCTAAGAATACTCCAGGAACAAGGTGTTATCCGTCGCATTGGCCCAGATAAAGGGGGACACTGGGAAATAATCGCACCATAGTTTTTGAGGGTAAGATACCCCAAAAGACTAATAGAAGTAAATAAGAGAATAAACAAAAAACAATGATACAAGAAAATACACCCGCAAAGGTCGGCTTACTGGAGCTACTGCTCGCTTCATCTGGAGTGCAGTTCGTTATTCCTGCCTATCAGCGCAACTATACATGGACGGCGAACAGAGAGGTTAAGCAACTGCTCGACGATATTAAGGCTGTGCTAAAGGGTGAACGTAACAAGCACTTCATTGGAATCATCATATACCTTGAACGGTCTCTTGATTTTTCAAGAAGGGAACGTTCTGTCATTGATGGACAGCAACGACTGACTACACTGTTTCTGTCTCTGTATGCCGTGAAAGAGTTGATGCTGGAACGTGGTATGGAGGAAGAAGCAAAACGCTTGGAGATGCAGTATCTCATCAACCCATACGATGAAACTGCAAAATACAAGCTAAAACCGCTTGTCAGTGATGATACCGTATATCAGCAGATAGTGAACAGGGATTTCTCGAACATAGAGGATAAAAAATCAAATATCTGGCTAAACTTCGAGTACATCAAAAACGAGATAAAGAACCTGACAGAACGGTTTTCTCTCAATGATGTACTGCTTGCGATGAACCGCCTATACCTTGTCTGTGTGCCAATCAGCAATGACGATTATCCACAGAAGATTTTTGAAAGCATCAATGCTACCGGCGCAAAGCTGACGGCATCAGACCTTATTCGCAACTTCATGCTGATGCCTATTGAAAGCGTCAAGCAGGATGAGTACTACAACAAATATTGGAAGGAACTGGAGAAGCTTATTTCAACAGATTCGAAGAGGTTAGAGTCATACTTCCGTTTCTTCTTGATAGCCAAACGTCAGAGTACGGTGAAGAAGAGTGATGTCTATCGCGTCTTTACAGAATGGTTTGCAACAACCGAAAAAGAAATAGGCGTTGAGGGTATTTTCAAGGAAGTAGTTCACTATGCCCGTTGCCACTATGCCGTATATTCACAACCGATTTCCGAACTTGAAGCCACACTGCGTAAACCTATCGAGGAGTTCCGTCATATTTTATCTGATATGCCAGCTCCATTGCTCATGGAGTATATGTCACTCAACAGACGGACAGATACTAAAGGGAATCCTTTCATCAGTACCCAGCAGTTGGCCGATGTGATAATTGTACTCAACTCCTACTTGATGCGTCGTGCGTTGTGCGACTTGGATACAAGTTCCATTTCCAACTATTTTCCGACGTTGTTGAAAGAAACATTGGCTGACTGCAATGGCGACTATTCAAACCTTGTGGTTATCTTCAAGAAAGATATAGTTAATCGAAACAAGGGTAATGCAATGGAAATGCCTGACGACAAGAAGTTGGAAGAGCGTATCCTCAATGCGAATATGTATAATCTTCGCACATGGCTCAACATCTTCTTATGCAAGTTGGAGAGTGAGGATAATCCTGCACCAGTAGATTTCTCCAAGTTGAGCATCGAACATTTGATGCCCCAAAAGCCTACACAGGAATGGTTTGATGCACTACAGACAGATGCAGAGACATACGAGCAAAACCTACATCGTCTTGGAAATCTCACGTTGGCTGCACGTCCAGATAATAGCAAGATGAGTAACAACGTATGGGAGTATAAGACAAGAATCCTTTCCTCGACCAGTCACTTGAAACTGAATGAGGCTATTCTTCAGAAAACTCATTGGACGATTGAGGATATTGAAGAGCGGACACGCTATCTCATTTCATGTATTTCTCGGTTCTATCCTTATTTCGAGGCTAAAGGAGAAATCGTGACGAAGATCCCTGTAGTTATTGACTGCCAAGAAGGCTATGCTATTGGCACATTCTATCCTGACAACGGAAGCATTGAAGTTCTTGAATCATCAGTATTGAATACTGCATTCTCTACACCAGAGAAATATCCTTGGGTAGAAGAACAGCGTCAAGAACTTTTAGAAGATGGAGTCATTGCATATAATGACAAACATCAGCTTGTATTCATACAAAACTACACATTTTATACTCAAATTAAAGGCTCTACTGCTCTTAGTTCTGTAGCATCGCTCATTCTGCATGGGAATCGTAACGGGTGGGAATACTGGCACACAGAAGATGGTAGGCAACTCGGACAAGTTGAAGAATTAAGAAAGAATAACGAATAAAGAAGACACTTATGAAAAGTAAGATAATTGGACAAGGTTATAACCTAGATGAGAATACATCAGCAGCAAAAGAACTTATAGAATTATTTAATTCTAGTAAATATGATAAGTTCACATGCCTTGTGGCTTTTGCAAGTTATGGAGGTATTACTGCATTAACACCTCACATCTTAAGGGCAAAGGCAAATGATGTCAAAATAAAGATAATACTTGGTGTTGATCAGAAATGTACATCCAAGGAAGCTTTGGAAGAAGTGCTTTCCTGGGGTGTAGATTCATACATCTACTATACTCTGAATACTAATATTTTCCATCCTAAAGTGTATCTTTTTGAGAACAGCGACTACTATACACTCATTGTAGGATCAAGCAATCTTACCGAAGGAGGTTTGGTGCGCAATGTTGAATGTTCGTTATTGGTTCAGGATATGCAAGGCACATCTGTGCATAGTGCTTTCTATGCCTATTGGAAAGGTATTCTTGATTCTACAGAAGAGAATCTATACCCAATCACTCAGGAACTGATAGATCAATTGTATGAGGAGAAAATAATTCCTAGTGACAGTGAGCGTGCAATGGCCTCTGCCGAAAAACGTGCAGGTGTTTCGTCGGAAAGCAAGAGAACGTCAATGTTCAAGAGTTCTGGCGTACAAAAGAATCCAGAAGGTTTTGAGCCTAAACGATTAAAACGAAAGATAAAGACGAAGAAGATTGCAGTTTTAGATGATGCGACTAAATCTACAGAAGTTATTGAGGCACCGGTGGAAATTGGAGAGGAAGTGTTGATTGCCGAAATTGGAGGAGGTCCAAGATGGAAACAAGTGAACTTTCCAATTGCCATTTTCGAAGATTTTTTTGGCGCAGAAAGAGGCAACAATGACTATTGGATAAGCATAATGAACATTGGGCAAGATGGTTCATTGGGTGATGTAGAAAAAAGGCAAGCAGTTTCAGTAAAGAGTCGTAACTACCGGTTTGAAATACATTGTGAAGAAACAAAAGGTGAGTATCCTGGCGATGATGTTCGTCCGATTGTAATTTTTGTCAAGTTAGATAGTAATGAGTTCCTTTATCATGTTCTCCTTGCAAAACATGATGCTTACGAGAAAGTAAAAGAGTATCTATATCGTGAAACAAAGAATAAGGCACGAGAACTGAAACGTGCAATAGTACACGTAGAAGCAATTCATGCACTTTACCCAGAATTAGTTATCTAATGAGCTACAATTTCAGAACCTTAAACTACCTTGGTAGTAAGTTGCGCTTGTTGGATTTCATCGAGGATAAAGTACTTGACGTAACGCCACAAGGTGCTGGAATCTGTGATTTATTCGCAGGTTCTGGTTGTGTATCTCGTAAGTTGTCGCGTCTGCACTCTGTTGTCTCTTGCGATATTCAAGGGTATTCAAAGGTAATATGCAATGCTTTACTCCACAAATTTGATGTGACGGATAAAACTATCGAAGATTTCTTCAAGTCGTTAGACAACGAATACGCCAATAAGTTGAGAGAAGCTTTTGTTCCCTTGATTGAATTAGAACAAGATGCCATCGATAGTAAGAAACTCGAAGTGCTAACTTGCATCCTTGAACATGGATCATTAGAGGTATTCAACATTGAACACAACCTTTCATGTTTATCAGATCAATTAGTGGTTGTTTGCAAAAACCTCAAGAGAATAGGGTTGAATGATGTACGGTCATTGATTAGCCGCTACTATGGTGGTGTCTATTTCTCCTACAAGCAAGCTGTTGATATTGATATTATTCTGGAGAATATTCACAGATTAGTTTCAGAAGACAATCGTGATTTGTTCCTTGCTGCTCTTTTAAGTACAGCAAGTGATGTTGTTGATACTGTAGGAAAGCATTTTGCACAACCAATAAAGGCTAGAGATTCCAAAGGAAACATAAAGATAACAGTTTACAACAAGGCAGTAAAAGACAAGACAATTGATGTAATTGCTCTCTATCGTGAGTGGTTATTAAAATACAAGAATCTAGCAAAGAGCAATTGTCTGCACATTACGATGCAAGGTGACTACGAACAATGTTTGAAAGCACTTCCTGACAACGTGAAAACCGTGTATGCTGATCCTCCATACACTCGTGACCATTATAGTCGCTATTATCATGTGTTGGAAACATTGACTCTTCGAGATACTCCAAAGATTTCGACGGTGACAATACATGGTACAACCCATGTGAGCAATGGCATCTATCGCGAGGATCGACATCAGTCTCCTTTCTGCATAAAGAGTAAGGCGCCAGAAGCTTTCCGCAAGATGTTTGAACTTACGGCTTCTACAGGTAGGAACCTGTTGCTTTCATACTCTCCATACGATGAAACTAAAAAAACTCATCCTCGTGTAGTGACTATGCAGCAACTTATTGCACTCGCAGAGAAATACTTTGATAACGTCGAGACAGTTTCTGCTGGTAGTTTTAAGCATAACAAGCTTAATTCAACAGAGCATTTTCTTGAAGCTTCCGATGAGGCAGAATTGTTGATAGTATGCACAAATAATGATTAATCCGTAAGAATCAATGCAGTTAAAAGACAATATAAAATTCACCATTGACAAGCAGATGTCTATTGGGGGGGAGGATTGCAAGAACATCCTGATAAAGGGTGACAACAAAGCAATTCTCCCAGAATTGGTGCCTGTGTACAGAGGTAAAATTAAATGTATTTACATTGACCCTCCTTACAACAACGGAGATTCCTATCATTACTACAATGACAATACGACTACGTCAGCTTGGCTTAAAGACATGCGTAGTGTTTTGTCATGGCTTAAGATGCTGCTTAAGAAAGATGGTAGCATTTGGATCTCCATTGATGATAAGGAAATGGCCTATCTTAAGGTAGAAGCAGATAGAATTTTCGGACGCGAGAATTTTGCAAGCACTATTGTTTGGAGACAAAGAAAGACACGTGAAAATCGTGCAGTATTCTCATGCAATCACGAATATGTACTTGTTTATGCCAAAGATATCAAGGCGTTTAAGAAGTCACGTAATCTTCTTCCTGTAAGTAAAGATTTTGTTGACAGCAAATACAAGAATCCAGATAATGACCCACGAGGACCTTGGCAATCTGTATCAGCCAGCGTTCAAGCAGGTCACGCTGTTGCGAGTCAGTTTTATACTATAATTTCTCCAGCAGGTGTTGAGTTTGATCCTCCCAAAGGGCGTTGTTGGGCTTACAATCAGAAAAAGATGCTGCGAGAGATTGCTGAGCATAATATTTGGTTTGGCTTGGAAGGACGGAACACACCCCGTATCAAAAAATTCCTGGCTAATTCGAAAATAGGTTTAACACCAGAAACTCTTTGGTCAGGCGACAACTATGGTACAACAGATAGTGCCAAAAAGCATTTACTATCTCTCTTTCCTGAAATGGAGAATGTGTTTGACACTCCAAAACCGGAAGAACTGATAAAACAAATCATTGAGATTGCCAGCAATGAAGGTGAGTACGTGCTTGATTGTTACATTGGTTCAGGAACTACAATGGCCACAGCTCATAAACTTAACCGAAACTACATCGGCATTGAGATTGGTGATCAAATGGCAGATTTGGTAGTTAGACGTATGAACCTCGTAATCAACGGCGAAGGTGGAGGTGTGTCTTCTGCCATCAATTGGAATGGCGGTGGACAATTTGCTCTTTACAATTTTGACAAGACAAAAGTCGAGGAACGTAAACTTGAGGTAAAACGAAATGCCTCAAAACAACCAATTCTGTATCATCAGTTAGACCTCTTTGACCTTTTTGAACAATACGGAGAAGAACCTTTAGTTGAGAACAGCATGGTTCGTGAAGACATTGAAGTAGAATACGGTACGAAGAGCATTCATCGTAACCTGCCTATTGACCTTGCAAAGAACCTCCTTATCTGCAACGTCAAGAAGGATAATTGGGGGCAGTATCTCGATGGTTCGGCCAATATTTACTATACAGGCAAGAAGTTCCCGTCAACAGTTGCGCTCAACAAGCTCTACTACTTCATGCCGTACCTCTCAGGAAAAGGCATTCGCGATCTTTACTATATTAAGATTGCTCGACTAGGCCACCGCAAGGAAGGTCAGGCGAATGAAGACAAGAACGACCTCCGATTAGTATTCGAAATCGAGCGTGTTGGCCAGTTATTTGATGACTACAAGAAAGTAAAACTCGAAATCTGGCGAACATTTACAGATACTAAGATGGAGTATATTCAAGGGTTAAACGAAGAAATATAATTTTATTATCGTAAAAAGTTTTTTTGATATGGAAAATCTAAATTGGGTTTTTGAAGGAATAGGTACAGAATTGTTGTCACTCATTGCTGGTTTGTTCTTTGGTGGGGTGATTGGGTATAAAATTGGCATTCATAATAAGGTCAAACAAACTCAAAAAGCTGGCAGTAACTCTAATCAAACTCAGATTGGCTCAATTAACTATGGATCTAATAGGTAAAAAAGACTCAATACAGGAGCAGAGAGCTGGTGATAACTCTAATCAAGTTATGGTTAGGGGAAACATAAATATTGGCATTACAGAAAGTCAAGCCAGAGACATATGTAAGGCTGAATGTGCTATTGCTTTACAGAATTGGGCTTTTCAAGCAGGAGCATTTGCAGAAAGCAGAATACAGAAACTTGAGGACAAAGTTTTGCCTAAGATGCTTTCACATGATAAAAAGCTCAGTATTTTTGGGGATCCTGGATTCCAGATTCTGTTAAGGAAGGCACAAATTGCTGCTGCATCAAGTGAACGAGAAGCCGACTACGAAATCTTATCCGACTTGCTATTACATAGAGCAGAACAGAATGGAAATCGACAAAGGCGATTAGGTATAGCAAAGGCAATAGAAGTAGTTGATCAGATAGATGAATTAGCCCTTATTGCTTTGTCTGTCGTCTATGCCGTTTCAAAATTCACACCCAAAAGCCATAATATATTTGAAGGTTTAAATACTCTTGATGCATTATTTGGCAAGATATTCGATGGAAAAAGTATGCCCAATGATAATTCATGGATGGAGCATTTGAGTCTGTTGTCTGCCATTCGCTTAGGTACGGAAGGAATAAATAGTTTTAAGAAAATGGAAGAGTATGTTCCTGATAGATTGAAAGTATATTTCGAAAACGGCATAAAAGAAGATTCTGAAGAGTATAAGAAAATAAAAGAAACATTTGAGTCATCTGGACTTCCACTTTCATGTTTTGAAGTTCATCCATTAAAGGAAGGTTATTTACATCTTACCTGCTCAAAAGATATAAATAATCTTGTAATTACTCGAACAGTTCCACAAGGAATAATACAAATTCCATTAACAACTCAGCAAAAAGAAGCTATAGGATTTGCAATAGATATTAATTTTAGACTCAATCCTCAAGACAATGTGATGCTCAGAAAGTTTTGGGACATATGGAATCAATATTCCAATTTGGCGATACTCAAAAAGTGGTGGAATTCTTTGACAGTACACTTTTATATCACTCCCATGGGTGAGGCGCTAGCTAATGCATATATTCGAGGGAAAGAACCTACGATACCACCGATTTATTGAATAATCTTTTCATGATGGGGAATAATTAATCCGCATTGCAAATAATGACCATTTGTCCGACACTATCCAAAAAATTTTGTAACCTTCGGACAAATGTTCTTAATTGCAGTATTCAGCGCATCGACATCAATAATGGCCCTATACTTGTTCGGAAATTCCGAACAACTTAATTTTGATGGAAAAGACGTGAAGAATACCTTTTGTCCGACGCAATTAGAAAAATTTGAATTCCTTCGGACAAATGGTATAACAAAAGCAGGTGCTTCCATTTTGGAAAACACTTGCTCATTATTAATTATTATACGTATGCGCGCGAGGACTATCTGCTCTGCGTTCGTTTGTATCGACTGCCAGGGTAACACTTGGCATGAGCATAGAGCATAACACGTAGAGCAAAATGGAGAAGGTCCTCGTCCTTATCTCGCCAAGGCATATCGTTTGATGTGCCGCCACCACCTGACACCTGGGCCACGCCTGTTGCTCCATCCAGTCCGGCAAGGAAGACCTGAATCCCTTTATTCAATACGTCATTAAAACGAAGGAAGTTGCGGTCGTCAATGAAGGTGTCCTCTGCCATCGCCTCTGCCTCGGGGATTTCTCGACAAATCTTTGCCGCATCGTATAACACCTGATCCAAAATGGATGCTTTGAGGATGATGGAAGCATCAGTGTTGATATAGTCTATAACGACATTGTCCTTCTTCATAATATCGTTCAGCCCTTTCAATTTGGCATCGTAGGTCGATTTGAGATTATTCAATTCTTGATTAACTTGGTCGAGTTTTCCCGATTTTTCTCTCAAATTAACTCTGACTTCAGAAAGCGTTTTATTGAGGAACTTTATCTGGCGCAAGATGTCTTCCTTGTTGGAGTCGGATTCTAGCTGTTGCGCTTCAAGTTCTGCAATCTGTGATTGGATCTCCTCTTGCCGACGAGTAAGATTCTCTACCATGGAAGTGAGTCCTTTCACGGCACGACGTTTGGTTTCAAGTTCCTCTTCGAGAGATTTGTTCTCGCGATGCAGTTCGCGGTTGTGCTCTTCGAGTGACTTATGTCGTGCGCCTGTCTCATGGATGTTGTCACCACGTTCAAGCCCCCATTTCTCATTGACGGCAGCATACCAATCGTGCCATTCTCGCATTTTGTCACGCGCAGCAACCAGAGAACCGCCACCGAACATGTCCTTTGCAGATAGACGACCGTCCTCCAAGATAGGAGTGATGGTAGCATGAATGTGACAATTTTTCTCATCACAATGTGCAATAAAGGAAATGATGTTCTTCTCACCGATTCTTTCTGCGAGTGCTTTGTAATTGTCGAGAGCGAACTGTTCTATCTCAGGCAGTCGTTTGATGTGAGCGTTGTTCCCTCTTTCCTGAAGCACTTGATTTCCGAATGCGAGTTCATTCATGCGCTCACAATTTCCACCTATAACAAGACAAACAGAGAGATGCTGAGTGCTTCGAACGATTGGTTCTTTGCCTGTTGCTGCAAGTCTTTCCGCTTTCCATTCAGCAATACGTTCATCTACTTTTTCCTTGATGCAGACAGATTTATCCACCGGCCCAATGACACCGCCCTTGCGTACTTCAAAGTTGAGATGCGCACGACTCTTGTCGTAATTGCGTTCGGGATCATCAACTTTACATTCCCATCGGGACTCATCCCATTTGCGCTGGTGTTCTGCGCTTAATGCTGGAGTCATTTTCATTTTGCTGACTTCGAGCATTCCTTTTTGACCTTTACCCATATTTTTTATCTGATAAAAGTTAATACTATAAGTGTTGATTACTGCCAGAGCTTGCTCTTTCATCAGGCAGACAAAACCCCTCGGAGAGCCTAACAGCCAAGTGTGCTTGGTGTATTAGGCTACACCAAAGGGTTATCATGTCTGCAAGCAGACCCGTTACGGCTTTACTTCTCCCACGGTTCCGCTTTTAGGTATCTGTTCAGATACATCTGGTCATTGGCATTAGGCGTTTGACTGATGTAGGTTTGAACGAAGCCGATGGCTTTACACTTCTTCTCTTCGCTGAAGGAATCCCAAAGGGAGAGCGATTCGTCACGATAGGTACCAAGTTTCGGATAGACCGCTTCGATTGCATCAAGAGGGGTCAACTCCTCAACCACATCTGACGTTACTGCAACATCGTCTGCGATTTGCTGCGATTCGCTATCAGTCGTTGTTACCTTTTTGGCAACCTTCTTCTTTGCAGCCGACTTCTTGCTCATGGCATTAGTCGTATTGATTTCGCTGCGTTTTGCAGAAGACTCACGCTGCGCATCGATGATTGAGCGGAACAGAGAGAAGATTGCTTTGAGCGCACTATTACCGAATGAAGGAGCAATATCTTTGTTGGCATACTGAGCAATGGCTTTTGCCATCTGCCCTGCTTCTTTGTCATCAAGTTCAGCCAACATCACAAGATGATCAATAGGAATAGTAAGATTTTTCATACACTACTTTTTTGTGGGCTTTCGCCCGATTAGTTAATTGTTTGAATTTTCACATAATTGCCTTTGCTCGTTCGCTTGAGTCGCTTGTCCTGAATAAAGCGGTCAATCCACTTGGAGGCTGTATTAGGATTTTCGTGCATGTCTAAAACAGTTCGGTCGTAAACGGATTTGTCGAACTCATCAGGAAGATGATGATACAACGCATAGCGACGAGCATTGACACCTGTCTCGATGTCGGGAAGGACGTTGCGAGTGTTTGTCGGTCGCAACTTCAAATAGATGTATATAGAGTGATAGAGCAAGATCTCACAAATACACAGCACTGTATTGAAATCCTCTTCCGAACATTCCAGTATAATCCTCCCGTCAGGAGACCTGGCTTGTGGCTGGGATTGCTCGAACGCTCGAATGGCTGTGAACAGCATCATCATGCGAAAGGCGATAAGTCCCAGTCTGCGGATGATTCCCTGCATACCATTATCAACTTCATTGCAACACTCGTCATTGAGTCTGGTCAGCCACTCAACAAAGCGATGTTGAAGGTGTGTTGACAATACGATGACATAGGAACCTCGATTCATGAATGTATTGAGCAAGTGAAAGTATTCTTCTCCCATAACCTTGAATATGGCATGTTTGGAATGGGTTACATCATCGGTAGCGAAGACATCGCGTATTCCTCGACGAAAGGGAATGAAATAGAATATGAATCTACTGAGCAATCCGTTCTCGGCATCAGGTATCAGGTGGCGGACCTGTTCAGGGGTGCCAGCCAAAACAACTGATAGCCGTGGGCTGTCAATCTCCAGATATTCCCTGTCCTTACGTCGGCTCATGCTTATTGTCTCGTGATGGAACGCCTTACGGAGCAGGTCTGAGTAATTGCCGTGCTCGGATTTGAGGGTCTGGCTAAGTGTGTCACCCTCGGTTTCAAAGAGCAATCCAATACCGTCGTTGTCATGCAGAATGCTAATCAGGGAACTTGAACTGCTGTTGGCTGGAATGATAAGGGTTTTCTGTGGCGGAGCGACAGGCTCTACCGCTTCTGGATTTTTGCCCTTACACTTCTGATAATCGGCCAACTCGCGCTTGTATTCAATCATTTTCTGTGCAGTTTGTTCGTGAAGATATTGATTAACTGGTGCGACAAGTTCACGGCAGAGTGTCAATGCACCTTTGCCCATACCAGCATCTGCGACAACGAATAGATAAAGATTGGAGTACACCACACGTTCATCATAGACACCACAAACATTGTAGAAGCAGACGGACAGACAGCCGATGGCTCCAAGCAGTATCACATCACGGTCTTCAGCGGAGATGGCATTACTCACGGTTTTCTGTAAGAATGGTGGCAACGCATAGAAAATATCCTCTGGAAAGTGAGGCAGTTCGCTTTCTGGTTTTACCCATTTTGCCGTTTTGCCATTTTGGTAATATGGTAAAATGGTATTAGACGAGTGGCTCAATTCAATCCCAGCCTGGGCTGCGTAATGGAAGAAAGAAGCGACGGTCACGCCCGAACCTCTGCCATTCAAACAATTAGTAAACTGCTTGTCTGTGTTCGCTGGGTCATAATCGGGATGGAGGCGGCTGACTCTATGGAAAAAATCTCGACCTTGTTCTCCCAATCCATTGGCAATAGCAAAACCTACATTCACCCACATAGCATAATCGGGAGCAATGTCAACACCATTGGCCTCAATATCCTGAACGACTTTGTCTATATCAGCCGCGAGGTCTGTTGCAGTCTCATGAGTGTCATGTGTCTGCAAAACTGGGAGCAAAGCCTCCTGCTTAGAAGGGACACTCTCCCAATCTAGGGCGGAAAATATTTTCTTCGACATATTCCGAGTATTTAGGGTTAATGTATGCCTGTGGGTCGTAGGGGAGGAAGCAGGAACGTGCAACGTCGCTTCCTGACTTATCCACAGGAGGTAATCCAGTTGACTCAATGCAGTTGGCTACAGCTTTGAAATAACGTGAATGTTCCCATCCTTTCAGTTCGATGGGGATAATCCATTTTACGCCATCGCCAGATGGACTTGTAAACAGCAGCTCTGTATCAAAGTAGTCGTGCCGCAGAAGTCGTTCTTTGAGTTCGTCGGGATTTCCGATATGGTCAAAATCAAGACACATCAAACCTGAGTGCTGAATCAAGTCGCTCTCACTTCTCTTGTGGAACAGGCCAGAGAATGTGCAGTAGTCAAAGTGAGTTGCCTTGAACTTCTTGGCTTCCGTTGGTGATGCCATCGAACGGAGTTCCTCTGTTTGTGGTTTAGCGTAGTGACCGACAAGGTAGCGATAGACATCTACCACCGTGATAGCACGATAGGGTTCGATGTTCTGAATGGGTTTTCGGTAAAAGGAAAAGCCATGAAGGTCTTCAAGCCCACTCCAAAAGTCAGTTGAGAAGTCTTGCGTCATACCTCTTTCCCTTTCTTTGATAAGACAAACTCACGCGCTTCACGCATGAGGTCTTCCTCAGACTTCTGTGCACCACGCTTCAACCACTCGTCTATTTCAGACTGAAGGAACATCAGTCCCTTGGTCATCTTATGATATGGGATAGTCTTCTTAGACACCCATTCATAGACGGTCTGTTTCTTGGGATGGCTGGGATGATAAGCGCAAAGCTCATCGATATTCATCCATCGAGGTGATTCACTGGCCTGCTGTTTGTGTCGCAGTGTGTTGACAGTCTCTTGAAGGCTGTCAACTTTCTTAATGAGGTAGTTCAATGCCCCTGGCATCTCCTCAAACGATTTGATTTCAAAGTTACCTAACATTTTATTTATATAATTTTGATTATTAATGTTATGCCTTTTATCGTTGTTTGGCGATGCAAAGTAACTCACTATTTTACGAACAGCCATAAAATTCGAGCTTCGACAGGCCAATATTATAAATGCTTAAGATTTGAGTATGATTTTGCAGCAAAAATCATACTATAAAACTTATAATCAGTGCATTACAGCGATAGAACAAAAGGTGGTGAAAACTTGTAAAGAAGGGATGCTAAAGACATAAAAAAGCCTCCGAAAACTCGGAGGCTAAACCTGATATGACAAGTAGAAATCAACCAACGGATACGCTTTCTACGGCATCATTAGAAAGGTTTTCAATATGAATGACATCAGCGGCATTACGCTTGCTCTTATCCACTATATGAGCGTAAATCTGAGTGGTCTTCACATTTGTATGCCCAAGCATATCCTTGATGGTATAGATGTCAGTCTCGTTTTCAAGTTGCAAGGTTGCAAAGGTGTGACGGCTACAGTGGAAAGTGATTTTCTTCTCTATGCCCGCTGCTTTAATCCATTTCTTCAAAGGACGGGAAATCGAAGCTGAATCAGTCAATCCCTCAAATATGCGCTGACTGTATTCTCTCCTTTCTCCACATAGTGAGTATGCTTGTTCGCTGATAGGAAGATAATCCACTACATGTGTCTTGCGTTGGGTAAAGTCTACTCGCCACCCACCTTTCGTCTGGGTTATCTCTCCCCAAATGAGGTTATGAAGGTCACAAAGGCGAATACCTGTAAGTACGGCAAAGAAGAATGCACGTTTTAACACTTCGTTCTCACATGGTGTATCAGCCAATCTTCCTGCTTCTTCGATTGTCAGATACTCTCGTTTAACCTTATGCTCCGGAATTCCCTTTACCTTAGTACCAATGTCAACAGTAAGGTATTCGTCAATAAAGGCACGATGCAAACCAGCCTTTACGATAGCAAAGTAGGTAGCGGCAGAGTTTTGAGAGAGTGTGCCACCCTTGTTCCCTCCCTGTGGAGCTGTGAGCATGAACAGTTTGATGTCTTCAAGTAGCTTAACAGAGATGGTCTTGAAAGGAATAGGCTTACCCTTTGAGTAGATGGAAAGCAACTTGCCCACACGAGTCCAGTTGACAATAATGGAATTCGAACTGTTAGGATGGCATTTGTAAATGATGCTGTTGAAGTAAGCAATGAAGTCTTGCTCTGAGCGTTCATTTTGAGCAATCATTTCCTGCTCTCTGTCGGAATATACAACGGCTGTATCGTATTCCTGCTGACGCAAGGCACGTACCTTGTCAGCATATCTGCATGCCTCCTTATCCAACTGCGAGACACATTGGATGATGCCGTTGGAATCTCGCTTTGGTTTGTACTTGTAGTTACCGTCCTCATCAATTCTGCTGATGGCAGTCATATCCCAGACGGGAGTGGTGATGGTACGGTTGACTGCTTCAATGACTCTCTTAGGCTTAATGCTGCCCGGATTGTGTACAGGGTACGACTCAATGTAGAGGTACCACTCTTCACGGTACTCCGACTTGCGGAGTTTGACCGTCACTTTGGTGTGTAATAAAGGTCTTCTCACTATTTTTCTGATTTATATAAGTTATCTATTTCTTCTTTGGGGACATACACATAGTTGCCGATTTGACGAGAGGGAATGGAATACTTTCTGATGTGAGCCCACACGGAACTGTCGTTGATGTGGTACTTCTCGCAGATTTCTCCGATGGTATAGCAGTCCTCTGGTTCTAGACTGTACTTCTTTGGTAATGGAGTTTCTTTGATGTGTTTCGCTATTGGTTGCTTCACAAACATCTTCTCCAGATCCTTACGGTTTATTCTTGTAAGCCTGGTACCAATGTTGATGCTCGGTATCTGACCTCTGCGAACCATCAGATACAACGTATCACGTTCAACGCCATAGATGG
>Ga0310786_10005952_pt1 | contig 16385 bp, 11 predicted proteins | sample AusTroGonzalo_MG_FD_203881 | JGI IMG/M metagenome (GOLD analysis project Ga0310786, IMG submission 203881) | Bovine rumen microbial communities from tropical cattle in Woodstock, Queensland, Australia - Gonzalo_03 (v2) (version 2) | ecosystem: Host-associated > Mammals > Digestive system >... | reverse complement strand
TGAGGATTCCTACTGTTGAGCCTGGGTTCTGCTCCTTCAGGCGAAGGGCCTGCTCCAGGGCATTCAAATCTTCTGGATTGAAGATGGCGGGCAGGGCTGCACGGTTGACGGTGCCTTCGGCAGTCATTGCGTCCTTACCCACGTTTCGTGTGTCGGGTACCTGCTTAGCAAGTACTACAATTTTTAAAGCCATAATATAATAATAATGTGTAACTTCCTCAAAAGCGGCTGCAAAGGTACTACTTTTTGCGCACACAGCCAAACAAAATGCACAAAATCCATCTCTTTGTGCACATTTCGCCCCGTTTGTGCAATAAATAAATCGGCAGAACTGCGGATAATTCATTTTTTCTTCTTACCTTTGCCACCCAATAGTGCAAAAGAAACAGACGACAATGAATAAAAAACTACTACTGGCATTATCATTTATCATTTACCATTCATCATTTTGTCCTGTTGGGGCGCAGGACTTCGACAACCTGCCTGACCCCATTGAGGATGTGAACAAGGTGGTGGACAATACCCCTGACTCGATAGCGAAGGCACTGATGTCGCGCCCGAAGCCGGGCACGTCGCGTGTGGGCACGAACCCCGTGTTGTTCCTCATCGGCAACTCGACGATGCGTAACGGTACGCGTGGCGACGGAAGCAACGGACAGTGGGGCTGGGGCTACTATGCCAACAAGTACTTCGACGCCAAGAAGATCACCGTTGAGAATCAGGCTCTGGGTGGCATGTCTACGCGTACCTTTTATACGGACCTTTGGCCTGTCGTCCGCGATGCGCTGAAGGCTGGCGACTGGGTTATCGTCTCCATAGGCCATAATGACAATGGCGAGTTTTTTGACCAGCGGCGTGCCCGTGCCGTCATCCCAGGTGTCGCCCCCGACACCTGCTACATTGGTTTCAACCAGCGTACGCAGCGCCAGGATACCGTATATAGTTACGGAACCTACCTGCGTCGTTATATCAGCGAGATTCGTGCCCGTGGTGCCAACCCCATCCTGATGTCACTGACGCCCCGGAATGCCTACGACGACAAGGGGCGCATCGTGCGCAAACCGCAGACGGAGTGGGCGGCCTATATCGCTGCCGTCGAGGGTGTGCCCTTCATCGACCTCAACGAGATCAGTGGTGCGAAGCTCGACGCCTATAGCCGTTGGAAGGTGGACTACCACTTCTTGGGCGACAAGATACACACCTCGAAGTTCGGGGCTGAGATGAACGCCCACAGTGCCGCCGAGGGTCTCTACTACAGCAAGAATCCCCAGCTGAAGGTGCTGCAGGCAATGATGGTGAATGTGGACTTGTCGAGGTACGAGGTTCCTCGAAAGAAACCTGTGGTTTTCTTCACTGGCGACTCTACGGTGAAGAATGCGGACAAGGACGACGACGGAATGTGGGGCTGGGCCTCACAGGCACAGACGGTGTTCGACACTACGAAGGTGACGCTGGTCAATGCCGCCCGGGCAGGGCGTTCTACACGCAGTTTCGTCCGCGAGGGACTGTGGGAGAAGGTCTACAACTCCTTGCAGCCTGGCGACTTCGTCACCATCCAGTTCGGCCATAACGACATCTGTCCCATCACCGACCAGAAGGCCCGTGGCGTCATTCCCGGCACGAAGGACACGCTGCAGGTCTTCAAGCTCGACAACGGCACCTTCGAGGTGGTCTACTCCTTCGGCTGGTACCTGAAGAAGATGATTGATGACTGCCGTGAGAAGGGTGCTACACCCATCCTCGTCTCACTGACGCCGCGTAACGAGTGGCCCGGCGGCAAGGTGGAGCGGCGCGACGGCTCCTACGGTAAATGGTATCGCGAGGTGGTAGCGGAGACGGGTGTCGAGTTCATCGATATGCACAATATCTCGGCCGACTTCCTCGACAAGAAGTTTGCCGTGAAGACGCTCCCTGTCGACAAGGAGCAGGCAAAGGCCAAGATAGAGAGCATCAAGAAAAAGGCCGGTGCCAAGTACTTCAAGCAGGACCATACCCACACGTCAAAGCTCGGTGCCCAGATGAACGCACAGTCGTTTGCCAAGGGCTTGCGCGACAATAAGTCGGAGCTGGCGAAATACCTAAAAAAATAATCCTGCAAATATATTTGCGTTTTCGCTCACTTATTCGTATCTTTGCAGGCAAGTATGATTGACAGGGCTACAGTAGACAAGATTCTCGATGCGGCACAGATAGTGGATGTCGTCGGTGAGTTCGTGACGCTCCGTAAGAGCGGCGTGAACTATAAGGGTCTGTGCCCGTTCCATGACGACCGTAATCCCTCGTTCATGGTCAGCCCAGCAAAGAATATTTGCCACTGCTTCGTCTGCGGCAAGGGCGGTTCACCCGCTGGCTTTCTCATGGAGCACGAGCAGATTACCTATCCTGAGGCACTGCGATGGCTGGCTCGTAAGTACAACATCGAGATTCAGGAGAAGGAACTGACGGACGAGGAGCGCCAGCAGCAGAACGAACGCGAGTCGATGTTCATCGTCAACGAGTGGGCCTGCAAGTGGTTCCATGACATCCTGAAAAGCGACCCTGACGGCATCGCCATAGGCAAGCAGTACTTCCGCAGTCGTGGCATTCGCGACGACATCATCGAGAAGTTCCAGCTGGGCTTCTCGCCACAGAAGCGCGATGCGCTTGCTACAGCGGCTCAGAAAGCGGGATACAAGGCAGAGTTCCTCGTGAAGACAGGTCTCTGCTTTGAAAGGAGAATGGTAGATGGTGGAGGGTTAAAGGAGAATACCTCTGCCGTAGACAATACTCCATCCACCATCCACCATCCACCATCCGCCCTAATCGACCGCTACAGCGGCCGTGCTATCTTCCCCTGGCTGAACGTCAGTGGCAAGGTTGTGGCCTTTGGTGGACGTGTCCTCGACACGCGGACGAAGGGTGTGGCGCAGAAATACGTGAACTCGCCCGACTCAGACATCTATCATAAGGAACGTGAGCTTTACGGCATCTATCAGGCCAAGAAGGCGATAGTCAAGGAGGACCGTGTGTTCATGGTCGAGGGCTATACCGACGTCATTGCCATGCACCAGGCTGGCATCGAGAACGTGGTGGCCAACAGCGGTACGGCGCTCAGCATCTACCAGATTAAGCTGCTCCGCCGTTTCACACCGAACATCACACTGCTCTACGACGGCGATGAGGCCGGCATCCATGCTGCCCTGCGAGGCACCGACATGCTGCTTGAGGAGGGCATGAACGTCAAGGTGCTGCTATTGCCTGATGGCGACGACCCCGACTCCTTCGCACGCAAGCACTCGACAGAGGAGCTGAAACGTTATATCGACGAACATCAGCAGGACTTTATGGCCTTCAAGACGACGGTCACCATCGAAGGAATCTCTGACCCTGTGAAGCGGTCGGAGGCTATTGGCGGCATCGTCAAGAGCATCTCCGTCATCCCTGACGCCATACTCCGCGCCACATACCTCACCGAGCTCGCCGCTCGCCTGGGACTGAAGGAGCAGACCCTGCTTCAGTCAATGAACAACTATATCCGGAAAGAGAAGGATGAGCAGGAGAAGGAAACTGCTCGGGGGGAAGTGAGTACGGCAACCCCGCAACCCCGTACCCCCGCACCTGCGAAAGATTCGCCCATCGAGACCCTTATTATCCGCGAGGTGGTACGTCACGGCGAGGAAGTGATCTACGACAACATTGAGGCGGAGGACGGACAGACCATCAGCCTGACGGTGGCACAGTACATCGACTATGACCTGAGTCAGGACGGACTGCAGTTTCATAATCCGCTGTACAACCAGATTCTGGCGGAGGCAGTGGCACATAGCGGCGAGGAGAACTTCCATGCTGAGCTGTACTTCACGAACCATCCTGACCTCGAGGTGAGCAAGTTGGCCACTACTTTGGCCGTCGACCGCCATCAGCTGGGTGGACGCTTCGCTGTGGCTCCCCGTGAGGGCTCACTCTGTCAGCGTGTCGTCCATCTCGTCATGGACCTTCGCATGGGCATCCTCGAGCAGAAGTTGAAATCCATTCAGCAGGCTATGCGCCAGGCGACGGGCAACATGGAGCGTGTCATGTCGCTGATGCAGGAGTATAAGGATATGCAGGAACTGCGCAACGCCCTGGCCAAGAGGCTGGGGAAGGGTTAGAAAGAAGGAACCAAAAATACTTTGATATTGTGTATTACGTACAGAAGAAAATAGAGATTTCGGCCTGTCATCGTCTGGAACTGGACTATGAGAGTAAGTGTACACGTGTACACGGCCACAACTGGATCATCGTTATCTACTGTCGTTCCAAGGAATTGGACCGTAATGGGATGGTCATTGACTTCAGTGAGATAAAGCGGCTCATTAAGGAACCCCTCGACCATCGTGTCCTGAACGATGTGCTGCCGTTCAACCCGACGGCAGAGAACCTGGCGCGGTGGTGTGTGGAACGTGTGCCCTTCTGCTACAAGGCCACTGTCCAGGAGAGCGAAGGAAATATCGCGACTTACGAGGTGGAGTGAATTGTTAGCAGTGAATAGATAATAGTTTGCTACCGCCATGAAAGTATTTCGCGTAAACGATATCTTCTACTCGTTGCAGGGCGAGGGCTATAACACGGGACGTGCGGCGGTGTTCGTACGGTTCGCGGGTTGTAACCTGCGCTGCCCGTTCTGCGATACTGAGTTTGACTCGTACCGCGAGATGACGGCCGAGGAAATTGTCGATGCTATCTCGAGCTACCTTGATTCATGGGAGTTCGAAGATTGTCGGGGGTACGGGAGTACCCCCATACCCCCGCACCCCCAAGAAAAAACACCTCGTACCTCGTACCTCGCACCTCGAAAAATGGTCATCCTCACCGGCGGCGAGCCCACCCTCCAGGTCGACGAAGCTTTTGTCGAGCTGCTCCACCAGCACGGCTACGAGGTGGCGATGGAGAGCAACGGCACCCGTCCTGCTCCCGAGAACCTCGACTGGCTGACGGTGTCGCCTAAAGTAAATGAGAAATTGGAAATGAGAAATGAGAAGTGGGGAATGAAAAATGAGAAATGTCATCAGCCCGACGAAATCAAGATTGTGTTCGACGAGAATACTGATCCGGCAGCAATCATTTCTCATTCCTCATTTCTCATTCCTCATTTATTATACCTCCAACCCTGCGATACTGGCGATGCCGAGCGTAATGCCGCCATCATTGCCCGTTGTATAGACTATATCAAGATGCACCCTCAGTGGCGCCTCTCCTTGCAGACTCACAAGCTCGTAGGCTTCAAGTAGTCTCGTTAGTCATCCTTTCTCCTTCCTCGTTCCTTCTTCCTCGAATCAATAAATATGCATAGCCTAAGCCTGATACTGCTCATCCTCTACTATATCATCGTCATTGCCGCGATGATACACGTCGTGATGGACAATCGTCAGCCGGCGAAGACGATGGCGTGGGCATTGGTCATCTGGTTCGTGCCGGTGGCGGGTGTAGTGCTCTATCTCTTCTTTGGTGTGAACACGCGCAAGGAGCGTTTTGTCAGTCAGCGACAGCTCGACCAGCTGTCGAAACGCTCGATGCTCGGCTTTGCCGAACAGCATGACCTGCATCTGCCCCCACAGCACAAGTCGCTGATAGACCTCTTCATCAGTGAGAGTTTCTCCCTGCCGTTCAAGGACAGTGCCGTCGAGTTGCTGACGGACGGCTACGATTTCTTTCCGCGACTGCTACGCGACATTGCCGAGGCCCATAGTCATATCCACATTGATATGTATATCTTTGAGGATGACGCTTTGGGGCGTCTCATCAGTGATGCCCTCATTGACAAGGCACGGAGTGGGGTGGAGGTGCGGCTTATCTACGACGATGTGGGATGTTGGAACGTGAAGAACCGCTTCTTCGAGCGGATGCGTGAGGAGGGCATCGAGGTGGCCCCGTTCCTGCCCGTCCGCTTCCCGTCGTTCACCTCGAAGGTCAACTACCGCAACCACCGCAAGCTCATCGTCATCGACGGCACAGTGGGCTACATCGGCGGCATGAACATCGCCGTGCGCTACGTTTCCCCACAGTGGCGCGACACGATGGTGCGTGTCGTCGGCACGGGTGTCTACTCCCTGCAGCGCGCCTTCCTCATCGACTGGTATTTCGTCGACCGCACCCTGCTCAGCGACCGTAAGTTCTATCCCCCCTCCTCAACCACCCCCACCCGTTCGGGAGGGGCCGGGGGTGGGTTGCTCCAAACTGTTACCAGCAGTCCAGTCGTGCCCTATCCCGAGATTATGCAGGGTTATGTGCGCATCATCCTCGGAGCCAAGCGCTACATCTATCTTGAGACCCCCTACTTCCTGCCTACGGAACCCGTGCTCTTCGCCCTGAAGACGGCGGCCGCCTCGGGTGTCGACGTCCGTCTGCTCGTGCCGCGTCGTAACGACTCGTGGTTTGTGGAATGGGCTGGCCGCAGCTATCTCCGCGAGGCCCAGGAGGCGGGCATCACCGTCAGCCTCTACACCGCCGGCTTCCTACACTCCAAGCTTCTTGTCTGCGATGACGATGTATGTACCTGCGGTTCGACGAATGTCGATTTCCGCTCCTTCGAGAACAATTTCGAAGCTAACCTTTTCATGTATGGCGAGGAGATGGCCATGCAGATGAAGGAGGTTTTCCTCAAAGACGAAGCGGAGTCGGTAGCACTCGCTTCGTTGTCTGAGCGTATCCGCCCCCGCTTCCTCGTGCGGCTCTGGGAGTCTCTGGTCCGTATGCTCTCTCCGCTGATGTAACCACCCACTCTACGTTGCCAAAGTGGCACCTTTCAAAAAATGTTTTTCCTTGAAAAGCTTTCCTTATTCTCTGAAAAGCTTACCTTTAGCCGTCTAAAGCTTACCTTTTCGCCGCTAAAGCTTACCTTTTCGCTGCTAAAGGTCACCTTTTCAGCGCTCCTTTTTCTCCCCTCCCTTGGGGAGGGGGCGGGGGTGGGTCTCGGGTGTGGGCTCCTCGCGCGTATATATGTATAGTGAAACAAAAAAACAAGTGTCCTACGTGTCCCATGTGTCACTTCACTGATGACACGTAGGACACATAGGACACGTTTTTTCCGATTAAGCCACTATATACGCGCGCGGGCGCGAGAAGTCCGTTCTAGTCCGTTCAGTCCGTGGTGGTCAAAATATAAGTAATAGTTGTTTTTTCATCGTCATGATGTCTTAGGTTAATGCTTTTTCAAATTGGTTTTATAGCAGACAAAGATAGGAATTATTCTTCAAAGTTCCAAATTTTGGAAAGAAAAAAGCCGAAAGTGCAAAACTTTCGGCTTTTATTTTATGTTGGTCGGGAGTCTTGGATGACTGCCGGAACCCTTATGCTACTTTCTTCCTCAGCCCATAGGCATCATGGTTTTAAGGTTCAACAATTAGTAGATATACTATGCCACCTTCAGAAGATCGAGCACAGAATAGACGCGTGTCATGTTCTCGAAGGTAAAATACTGGTCGTCGAGCACCATCCACTTCTCGCGCTCCTTAACTGGCATCTGTTTGATGTCAGGAAAGAAACTGACGGGAACCAACACCTCACGGCCATCTGTTAGGCGTGCCAACATCTTACCACGATGGGCCTTGAAGTTCAGGTCCTTTATTCCTAATGTTACTCCTTTAATCTTGCACATATCTCTTTGTCCTCCAATAATGTTATTTCTCTATGTCAATTGAAACAGTCTTCTCGCCGTTGAACACTTTTGTGATCTGGTCATTAATAAACTTCCAATGTCGATTGATTGCGGCAACCAGCATTTCGTTTTCCTTTGCCGACAACTCCGATTCTGCTATCTCAACACATTGCTCGCCATTCTTCTCAATCCAGATTTTGGCGAGCGAGTGCTGATGGCGTTTACCTTTCGAAAACACATGCACATGACGGCGGATGTCGTTTACGTCAAGTGAAATGGCCACCAGAATGAACATCCTCAGAAATGCCAATTGTCCCATATTTAGTTATTCTTATTATGTCACAACAATGCTTCAGAGTGCAAAAATATGAATTATTCCTGAAAGTTCCAAGAAAAAACAAAAAAAACTCCGAAGCGGTGAGGCTTCGGAGTGGGCAATGAATATGTTATTTCATGACAACCTTCTTCCCGTTCCTTATATATATGCCAGGTCTGAGGGTGCCCTGCACGGCTTGACCCTTGAGGTCGTAAACGCGGCCGTCGCCGTTCTGGGCCATTGTCTCGCGGATGCCGGTGATGTCGCTATAGGGCTGCTCCACGTCGATGACGTACGACGAGGTGATGTTGGCACGGGCAATGGTGGGGATGTTCATCACGTAGACGTTGTTGCTACCGTCGGGATAGCGGCCAACGGTCTGGTCGGATTTGTGGGCGGCATATATAAAGCGGTCAGTCCAGGAGCCGTCCTTGGCCATGAGCTGCAGCTCGTCGCCATCGGCGGCCAGCTTGAACGAAGCATGGAGCTGTGACAGCGGTGCTTCTTTGTCACACCATATAATAAGGTATCCGTGGGCGGGAATGATGGTTGAGGCCTGGCTCCCGCCTTTGGTAATCTGGTACTTCTTCGGAGATGCCTCAATGTTGTCGGTGAGGTACATGCCTTCAACGTCAATGTCCTCATCGGTGGTGTTGTAGAGCTCTACCCAGTCCTTGCGCTTGAAGTAGTCGTTGACGTAGATGCCGTCGTCGGCACTCACCTCATTGATGCGGACAGGGGTGATGTGCTGACGCTTCCGCTCAGCTTCGGGGAGAGGCTCGAAGCAGGCTTTCAGCACCACTGTCGGATCTTCCGGCAGGTCGATGGCGGCTTCTGTGATGACGTCCTCGTCTTTGCTGCCGCCAACGGTGGTGAACAGCTCACAGGCCCAGAACAGGTCGCTGGAGGTATAGCTGGTGTTATGAACCTCGACGGCAATGACATTACTGCCCTTCTTGAAGAGGGTGGGGTTGAGGTTCAGTGTACCTGTCAGCGGGTCGCTACCGGCATAGGTGGAAGAGAAATGTTCGTAATTGACCGTTCCGCTACGCATATTCACACGTCCAGCCTCCTTGCCGTTGACCCAGACGATGCAGCCGTCGTCCAGTTGGTAGTTGAGTTGGAAGACATCGGCAGCAGTAGGCGTGCCGCTGAGGTTGAACGTCTTACGGAAATAGGTGGTAGGGTTCTTGCGCTCGGCATCGGAGCCGTAGCTGACAGTGGTCTTGACGCCATTCATGCTATAGCCCAGCGGAGCCTGTCCACTACTCCAAGAGGCATCGTTGAAGCTGTTGCCGCGCCAGTTGCCGTCGCTCACTTCGCCCTTGTCGTAGTACTTCCACGTGTCGCTGGTCTTGACAACCTGGACGGTGGAGCCAGTGGACTTGCGCCAGCCTGTAAACGTATAACCGGCGGGGGCTTTCGCCTCGAGACGGACGGGCGGGAAGAGCTGTCCGATGAAGGTGGCGTAGGGCACCTCGATGCCATTGATGTAGAGTGATGCCGACGGCGTGTCGCTGGTCATCACGACGCTCTTCGACATGACGTCACTGAGCATCATGGGCTTATACTGTTTCAAACGGTTTATCATCTCTTCCAACCTGTTCTGCAGCCTGTCCTTGATCTTGTTTGCGGAGTTGTCGGGTAGCTTGCCGTCGTACTGTGACATAGGACGCATGGCGTCAGCGAGCTCATCGACGATGGCTGCGGCACGCTGCTTCTCGAAGACGCTGCCTGCCATGATACAATAGGTGTCGATGAACTTGCGGCGGAAACTGTCGTTTTTCAGCAGATTCAGGAATAGTCCCACCATCCTCACATCACGGTTATTGGTAAGCACCTTGTCAAAGGTGTCGTTCCCCCAGGGGTTGAAGGAATAGTCGAGGTCGAAGCAGACGAAGCGGAAACGGCCGTCATCCTGGCTGCGATAGCCTTTGGCATTGTTGCCTGGCCAGTCGTCATTTCCAAGGTACAGTTCGGCAGCCATATAGTTGGCGAACTCGTCGATGTCGAGCAGCTGCATGACCTCCTCATAGACTCCGGGCTCTTCGATGTTCTCTGCCAGTTCGCAGAGATGGTAGTAGACTTCACTGGTGCCGTTTTTGAATGTCCCGTTCTCGAAGGCGTCTATCTCCTCGTCGTCATAGCCCCAGTTGGCGTAGACGAACTTGTCGTTGTTAGGCTCGCGTAGGTTCAATACGCCCTTAAACTGTCCGTTGACGTACTCCGCCACCTGAACGAAACTCTGCACGTCGAGATCGATGCCCGAGCGTTGGATGACGGTCGTCAGTGCGGGGTCCATGAAGCGGGAGCCGGAGTAGACGTCGTTACCGCCGTTACGGACGAGTAGTGTCTTGTTGCGGATATAGGGTTTCTGCGGGAAGAACGAGTAGTCGAAGCGGTTCTGACCATCGAAGACCTTGTTGGACTTCAGTTTCATGGAGCGGGGAGAACTGGAACGTGTCCAGCCGCCGGAGACGCTGATGTTCACATCCTGATTGAAAAGCATCCCCTCCGTCGGACTGATGTAGCTGAAGTTCACTGGACGGTCCCACGGCTGGTTCCAGTTCACGGGGTCGTCGCTACCGTTGCCCGGGATACCGTTCTTTCCCTTGATGTCAATACCCCACATCGGGTCAGTAAAATAACGATCATCGCCAACGATGGAGACGATGGGGATGGTATACTCCCTGTCGGTTTGGATAAAGCTACGGGTGACGGGCACACTGGGCAGACGGCCGTCCTGGAAGAGACGGAACACGTAGTTCGCCGTGCTGTTGACGGAGAACTTGCCATCCTTGCTCTCACGGGCTGTGTTGACAATGACGTCGGGAGAGGCTTGGGGGACTATGTACGATTTCCAGGAGATGTCGTCAAAATAATAGGTGTTCTCCACCCTGTCGTTATTGAGAGTGAAGGCGATGGTCTGCATCCCTGCCTGATCAGAGATGGTTCCTTCATAGTCGATGTCCTGCCACTCCGTCGTGATGTGGTAGTTGTTACCGAGCATATCCCAGTTCATGTAGTCGTGGGGCGTGGAATGAGCCTCTGTGGTGATGTTGGTCTCCTTGTCGGCTCTCACCTTCATGTGGAAACGTAATCGCTCACCGGCCTGCCATACGTGGTTGGGGGTGTAGACGAAGAACTGTGCATCATAGTCGTGCTCGGCATTCTCGGTGGCATGAACTTGCAGGCCGCGTGAACCGTTGACACCCACGCCGTCGATGATGCGGTTGACATCTCCGTCACCGTCAGCATCATGGCACACGAAACAGGTGGCATCGTCGCCTTCACAGTCACCATTCGTTATCCACTCTGTCCATATCCCCTCCTGTTGCGACACCTCTGTCGTGCCGGTACCCTCCGTGGTCATCGGCACGGTGCCGTCGGTGGTGTAAAGCAGACGGGCGCCTTTGGGTATGGTAACCTGGAAACTGAATGGCTGTTGAAACAAACGGCTGCCATCGCTCACCACGGGAGGGTCGAGGCGCTTTTCGGCGAAGACGGCCCCGGCGTTGCTTCTGCCAGGCGTGACGTCAGCCGTCCAGCCCCATTCCTCGCCACCGTCGGTTTTACGGGCCCACGACGTGCGACTCATGGCTTCAGGGTAGGTTACGCTGGTGATTAACTCGCCATTCTGGTTGCTCAGGAAGAGGTCGCCGCCATCGCAGTCGAGCTTGAACGGCGCCTGGTTAAACATGATGTCGTTAGACCCCAGCCACACGACGAGATAGCCTTTGGCGGGAATGGTCCCGACGCCAAATGGCATTTGCCAGCGCGTCAGGTCATTCCCGTCATTGCTGAGGTACATGCCGGTGAGGTCGACGGCCTGTTCAGAGGTGTTATAGAACTCCACCCAACTGTCGAAGTTGGTGGCGGGACTCATTACTGTTCCCACGTTTGATGCCATCAACTCGTTGATGACAATAGCCAGGAGGAGACTTTTCATAAATACTTATGACTTATTTCACGATAAACTTACGTCCGTTTTTGATGTATACGCCTGGAGCCAGGGTCCCCTGCATGGTCTGACCCTTCAGGTTGTAGACCTTGCCGTCGCCTTCAAGGGCCATGACTTCGCGGATGCCAGTGGTATCGACATCGCTATAGGGCTGCTCGACATCGGTGACGTACGACGAGATGATGTTGGCCTTGGCGATGGTGGGGATGTTCATCACGTAGACGTTGTTGCTGCCGTCAGGATAGCGGCCAACGGTCTGGTCGGATGTATGGGCGGCGTAGACGAAACGGTCGGTCCAGGAGCCGTCCTTGGCCATCAGCTGAAGCTCGTCGCCCTCGGCGGCCAACTTGAACGAGGCGTGGAGCTGGTCAATTGGCTCTTCCTTGTCACACCAGACGATGAGGTAGCCATGAGGCGGGATAACGGTTGAGGCATGAGTCATTCCGCTGGTTATCTGGTATTTCTTCGGCTTCTCGTCAGGATTGTCGCTGAGGTACATTCCCTCGACGTCAACGGCGAAGTCGGTGGTGTTGTAGAGCTCTACCCAGTCCTTGCGCTTGAAGTAGTCGTTGACGTAGATGCCGTCGTCGGCGCTCACCTCGTTGATGCGGACAGGCGTGATGTTGCTGGCGGCCAGATCAGCGTCGCTGAGCTTGGTGAACGTAGCGGTAAGGTTTACGGTGCCGCTGGGAAGGCTCATCTCAGCTTCGGTACTCACGATGCTGCTGCCCTGCTTCCATCCAGCAAAGCGGTAGCCGGCAGGGGCCTCGGCGCGGAGGGTGACAGGGGCGAAGAGATGACCATTGAACTCTGAGTACGGCACGTTGAGGTCGTTGATGAAGAGACGGGCACCCTCCGTGTCAGTGCTTAGCGTGACGGCCTGTGTCGTAACACCGGACAGCTTGGCGTACGAGAAGGCCTTCAGGTAGTCGGCCATCTTCTTTGAGCGTCCGTTGAGGTTGTTCTTGATGGTAGTGGCAGCGCCGTCGGGGTTATGACCGTCGTTGATGCCCTGATTCTTCATGAGCTGACACATGGCCTTGACGTTGTTGAGCAGTTCGTTGACAATAGCCGTGGCGCGTGTCGGCTCGAAGACACTGCCGCCCATCAGGCAGAATGTGTCGATGAATTTACGGCGATAGCCGTCGTGTCCCAGAAGGTTCAGGAAGAGGTTGACGATTTCCTTGTTGTAGCTCGTTCGGGGAGCGTTGTTGTCCTTGAACTTGGCGAAGTTGGTGAATGGGTTGTCTACACTATTTTCCCAACAACCCTTGAAAGCGTAGTCGAGGTCGAAGCTGACGAAACGGTAGCGTCCGTCCTTCTGGCTGCGGTAGGCCTTCATGTTATTGTCTGGCCAGTCGTCATTATAGAGGAAGAATGTGACGGCCATGTAGTTGGTAAACTCGTCAATGTCAAGCAGGGTTTTCAGCTCGTCGTAGGCACCGGCGGTGTTGATCTGCTTACCTAAATCGAAGATGCGGTTGAGGGCGGTGGCATCACCGTTCTTCATCTGCATGTTCTCGAATGCATCAATCTCCTCGTCGTCGTAGCCCCAGTTGGCGTAGGCGAAGTCGTCGTTGTTAGGCTCACGTAGGTTCAGTACACCGCGCAGTTGGCCGTTCACATACTCTATGACAGGCACATACGACTGTACGTCGACATCAATGCCCGAGCGCTGGATGATGGTCTCCAGAGCGGGATCCATGAAACGAGCGTTGTGCTCCCAGATGTCATTACCGCCATTGCGTACCAATAGCGTCTTGCTGCGGATGTAGGGCTTTTGGGGGAAGAACGGGTAGTCGTAACGGTTTTGTCCGTCAAACACTTTGCTGGCCTTCAGTTTGAATGAGCGGTACTGCTGGGTACGTGTATAGCCGCCAGACACCTTGATGTTCACATCCTGGTTGAACAGCATTTCACCCTCGGGCGAGAGATAGCTGAAGTTCACTGGGCGATCCCAATCCTGGGCATAGTTCCTCGCCTCATTGTTTGTATAGCCAGCGACCGTACCGTTGGTGCCGTCACCATCGCAGTCGAAACCTATCTTCGGGTCGGTAAAGAATTTCTTGTCGCCGACAATCGAGACAATGGGCAGCGTGTATTTGTTTGACGTCTTGATATAAGAGCGTGTCACGGGAACGCTGGGCAGGAAACCGTCCTTATAAAGGCGGAAGGTGTAGTTCGTGGTGTTAGAGATGGTAAACTGTCCATTCGTGCTCTCTTTGGTAGCAATGTTATTGTCGTATAGCTCCCATGACACGTCGTCGAAATAGAACGTGTTGTCCAGTTTGTCGACGTTGAGGTTGAAGACAATGGTCTGCATATCCTTGTAGGTGACTGTCTCCCAGCCGCCCCAGCCCCAGCCCCAGCCGCCGCCGTTCTGGGTAACTTCCTTACCTACCTGGTCGTCGGTGATCGTTCCTTCATAGTCGATGGCCATCCACTCCGTACCAACGTTGTAGGTCTTACCGTCGAACATGTTGTTCGTGATGAAGGTATGGGGTTTTGTGTGTGTCTGTGTTGTCATGTGGGCAGCCTGGTCGGCGCGAACCATCATATGGAAACGGTATTTCTCGCCGGTCTTCCATACGTGGTCGGGGGTATAGATGAACAGCTGGGCAGCGTGGTCGTCGGTGGCATCCTTGCTGCTTGTTACCTTGATGCCGCGTGAACCATTAGTGCCGATGCCGGCTGTGATGGTGTTGTCATCGCTGCTGCTGCCGTAGTTACGTGCCAGCAGAGATACATTCCCGGAGTTTTCGCAGTTACCGTTTTTCACCCACTGCTTCCAGGGCGATACCTCTTCGGGAGAGAGGGGGAGACTGCCGTCGGTGGTGTACATCAGTCTGGCACCGGCGGGGATGTTGACGTTGATGCTGAGGTTGTCCTTGAAGATGGTGCTGCCTTTGCTGACGACGGGGGCGTCAAGACGCTTCTCTGCAAACACCGCGGTGTTATTGCTCTCGCCAGGGGTGGCATTGGCTGTCCAGCCCCACTCCCCGCTGCCGTCGGTCTTTCGGGCCCACGATGTGCGGCTCAGGGCTTCGGGGTAGTCCTGACTGGTCATCCACTTGTTGTTCTTGTCGCGGAGGTAGATTTTTCCACCGTCACAGTCGAGCTTGAACGGGGCCTGCTTCTCTCCGACGGCAGTGGCGTTACGGCCGAGCTTGATGTCGTGGGAACCCATCCAGATGACCTTGAAACCCTTGGCAGGAACGACGCCGAAGTTGCTGGGCAGCTGCCAGCGCTTGTAGTTTTGCTCATCATCGCTTAGATAGGCTCCACCCAGGTCGACGTCTTCGTCGCCAGCGTTGTAGACCTCTATCCAACTGTCGAAATTGATGGCGGGACTCATGGCTACTCCGGCGTTCGAGGCCATGATTTCATTGATAACAATAATGGCTGATAGTAATGCTGAAAACATTTTATTGGTAAATTTTTAATGATTAATTCTATTGATTATCTTGTGTTGTCTGTTTCTTGAATATCGAGAAGTTTACGCTGCCGTACTGGCGGTGCTCCACGAAGTGGGGGTCGGTGCTGAAGTCGTAGTCCTTGCCGTGCTCGAAGACGAAGATGCCGTCGTCCTTCAGCAGGTCGCGCTCGAAGATGAGCCCCGGAATGGTCGGCAGCTCCTTCAGGGCGTAGGGAGGGTCTGCGAAGATGAAGTCATACTGCTGCTTGCAGCTCTTCACGAAGCGGAAGACATCGGCACGCAGGGGAATGCAACTGTCGTCTCCCAGTTTCTTGATACATTCGCAGATGAAGTGGTGATGATCACGGTCCATCTCGACGCTGACCACCTGTGCGCAGCCGCGTGACAGGAGTTCCAGCGTGATGCTACCGGTGCCCGAGAAGAGGTCGAGGGCGGTGGCACCGTCGAAGTCCACGTACTGCGTCAGCACGTTGAAGATATTTTCCTTGGCGAAGTCTGTCGTGGGCCTCGCCTTGAACGTCCGCGGTATGTCGAAATGCCGTCCTTTATACTTTCCCGTTATAATCCTCATATATCATGTAGGCCGTAGGCCGCAATTATCAATTAGGACGAAGCCCTCTTAACGTCCTTTCGTCAACAGCGTCATCAAGTCGTAAGGCATGTTCTTGACCTGTGTCGCTGGAGCGCGGTTGAAGTCAGCCGAGGGGTTGATGACATAGACTTTCTGTACGTATTTCTTCAGTTCCTCCGTCAGCCAGTCGCGCTCGGGAATGTCGCCGACGAGGTACATCTCGTCGTGCTCCTGACTGAACATCAGCTGGTTCCAGACGTAGAGCAGGAAGTACAGGGCATCGTGCGAACGCGCCGTCTCAAACTGGTTGTAGAACTTGAACCTGTTCTGCTGGAAGGCGAAGATGTCCAGCCGCTGGTCGTGGAAGTAGCCGTACAGCTTATGGTGCGTGCCGGTGAAGGAACGGTGGTGCAGATGACGCCAGACAGGCGACAGGGCGGCCACGATCTTCACGTCGGCGAAGTTGTCGGTGAGCACGGTGTGGAG
>Ga0310786_10005951_pt1 | contig 16387 bp, 15 predicted proteins | sample AusTroGonzalo_MG_FD_203881 | JGI IMG/M metagenome (GOLD analysis project Ga0310786, IMG submission 203881) | Bovine rumen microbial communities from tropical cattle in Woodstock, Queensland, Australia - Gonzalo_03 (v2) (version 2) | ecosystem: Host-associated > Mammals > Digestive system >... | reverse complement strand
TGCTGATCCCAGTCAACCGAGAAATCTGACGGATAGACAAACCAGCCTTCAACGCTTTTTTTATTGCTTCATCACGTCTCTGTTTCGGCCAGCCTTCAATTTCCTGTACATGCTCACATTCACAGACTTTGCACAGTTTACTGATCGCATCCCGATCCGTCATTCTTCTTCTGTACGATTCTTCCAGATGATCCTCTTCACAATTTCCGTTTACAAATGTAAGAAGTTCATTACCGCTCAGATCAGTATAATAGCTTATATCATCCGTCAGAGCAAACTCATCTTTTACTCCTGCACATCCAAGCCAGCGGTATTCCATCGGATTGCGGCTCAGCCCCGCCTTCACAGGGTTCTGGCAGATATATCGCAGCACATCCAGAAAATATGCTGTCGTTTCTACCGGTTCACTCCTGTACCGATCCTGAAACAGATGTCCCAGTAAATCATATTTTTCATTATAGTGATATACATAAGACACTCCAAGGCGCTTAATTACAATCTCAAGTGGCTCTTCTTCCTCTTTTATCAACAAATGAACATGGTTTCCCATCAGGCAATAGGCATATAATTTGAAACCGCTCGCTTTCTTGGCGCGTTTCAGACTCAGCAAAAAGCCAAGATTGTCCTGGTCGTCAGCAAACAGGATGCGTCTGTCAGCGCCCCGCATCATCACATGATACAGGCCGGTCGATGATTTCCTTCTCGCTTGTCTGGCCATAGCGGTATTCTCCTTTCACCCAGTCAAAAAAATGATATGAAACCCCTATTGCTTTGTCAAGGCGAACAAAATAAAAAAAGCAAGACAAGGGGACGGTTCTTTCGTCTTGCTCTTCAGAATACACTATGAAAAACATTGAAAAACTAAAAAAGCAACAAGACAAAAGAACCGTCCCCTTGTCTTGTGTGTTCAGAATACATGATCTCCGGCAAAGACCAGGGAGCCGCTGCTTTTCACGCCGACGCAGTAATCCCGGCCGGTGCCGAGATCCATGATATCCGACCAACCGGAAACGTCCGGCGGGTTTGCCCCGGCCAGCCCGGCGGAAAGCACTGTTCCGTCCCGTTTCAGGCCCAGCACCCAGTTTTCCCCGATGACGATTTTCGCCATATCCGTCCAGGAACCAATCAGGTCAGACAGTTCCACGGGAGCTGCCAGTACGGTGCCGTCTTTCCGGACCGCCGCGCAGGCGGAGCGGATCTTTCCGTCCTCCGTGAAGCGGCAGGAGGCCGCCTCCAGGCAGACCACATCCGTCCATTTCTCCCAGTCCGGTTCCGGTTCTTCTTCCCCGTCCTGCTGCCAGCCCGCCGCAAAGACCCTTCCGTCGTCCGTAAGCAGCAGGAGCCTGCTGGCATTGTCCGCCACCGCCGTCACATGGGACAGCTGTTCCGGACCGAGATCCTCCGGGTAAATCCAGTTCAGGGTACTGTCACCGGTTTTCAGCTGGTAATCCGTGGTGATCTCCCAGACCCGCTGTTTTCCGCCGGCGGTATAGATCCTTTCCGTATGGTTTTCCCCGTCATCCGCGGAATGGTAGCAGGTGCCGTCCCGGCCCACAGCGTAGCAGGCCTGTCCGTTCGCGCAGACACCCACCTGCTGGATATCGCTGAGGACCTTTGCCCATCCGCGCAGATCCTGCCCGGCATTTTCCCCGGACTGACCGGCCTGTTCCACAGTGCCGTCCGTCCGCAGGGCGAGCATGCCCGCATCCGAGGCAGCCACGGACTCCACTTCACGCCAGAGGGAGTCTCCGGCGTCAATGAACTCCGCCCGCATCCAGCCTGTATGCTCTTTTTCCGTTCCGTCCTCATTCACGCCCGCTTTGGCGTTGATCTCATACCACTTTTTCCCTGCCCGGTCCATCCGTACGTCACGGATCCATACGCAGGTACCCTTCGGCAGGCGGTCCATAATGGTGCCGCCCATGACCCCTCTCAGCGCCACATCCCGGGCATTTACAAAGCCAAAACCCAGCGGTTCCGCCAGGGAAGATGAAGCAATCGCCAGGATGAAAATCAGGAATATCAATAAAACTTTCACAGTTCGTCTCACAGTCATGTCCTCCGTCACGCTCCTTTACAGGAGCGTTCCTGCTATCCAACGAATCCGGATCCGGTTTTCTTCCGGAAACTTTTCAGGCTTGCGAACAAAGGGTTCGGGACATATAATGTTACAACGCACTTTGCAGCGGCAAAGTGTATTATCGAAAGAGAGAAACACCCTATGCAATACAAGTACGCCACAGCCGACGATATGGAACTGCTGATCCGGAGCCGGGAAGAAACCCTCCGGGCCGTCAACCGCCTCCCGGAGGATTATGCCTTCAGCGAGGAGTTCCGGGAAGCCAGCAGGGAATACTTCCGGGAAGGGGACCAGACCACTGTCCTGGCCCTGGAGGAAGGCCGTATCGCGGGCTGCGCCACGATGTGCTATATCGATATGATGCCGACGTTCTCCCATCCCTCCGGCCGGAGAGCCCACCTGATGAACGTCTATACCCATCCGGATTTCCGCCGGCAGGGCGTCGGCCGCACCATGGTTTCCATGCTGATTGACGAATCCCGGGACAGGGGCATTACGGAAATCAGCCTGGACGCCACGGAGGCGGGACGGCCGCTGTACCGCGCCCTTGGATTCAGGGACTCCGACGAGTGTATGGTACTGGACCTGAAACAGGAGTAAAATAGAGGAAGCCGGAAGGTTCCGGATTCGTTATCATAACGGAAAGAAAAATTGATCCGGGAGGAACAGTATGAAAGGTCAGGAACAGAACCGCGGGAGAACACAGAACCCGCATGCCGCCGGTCCAAGCCGGGGGTTTGTTCCGCCTGCCGCTGTCCATAACGTCCCGCAGAAGGAATCCCAGTGGTACAATCCCGCCCGGCAGCAGGAACCGCTGTCCTATTACACCCAGCAGATTTCCCAGGCGCAACAGATGCAGCAACCCTCGCAGGGCCGCCATGCTCAACCGGTGCAGCCCCCGCAGGGATATCCGCAGCAGCAGTCCCGGCAGGGTTATTCCGCCCCAGGGCAGCAGCAACAGCCGCCCCAGGGATACTATGCGCCTCCGCAACAGCAGCAACCCCCGCAGGGATACTACGCGCCCCGGCAGCAGCAACTGCCTCCGCGGCAGAATCAGTATGCCCCGCGGCAGCAGCAGGCGCCCCAGGGTTATTATCCCGGACAGCAGGGACCTGCCGTCCCCTACGCCCGGCCCCAGCCGCCGAAGCCCCCGAAGAAGCCCGTCAAATTCCTGCCCATCGCGATCCTTGCGGTACTGATTATCGTGGCCGCCGTCCTGGGCGCCAACGGCATTCATACCGCCAGGGAACAGGCGGCCGAGCAGGCGGCCATACAGCAGAAGGCGGATATGATCCAGGCCAAGGTGGAACCCTACCGCGACCGTTTCTGTCCCGGAGTCTATGTGAACGGCATTGACCTGGGCGGCATGACCTATGAGGAAGCCAAGAGCACCGTCGAGTCGGGCATTCAGGCCCAGCATGCCGACTGGAAAGTCACCCTGACCTACGGCAGCAATCATGCCGATATTACCGCGTCGGACCTGAACTTCACCGTGGACGTGACCGGCGTGCTGAACGAGGCCATGCAGCAGGGACACAACGGCACCGATGAGCAGCGGTACAACGACATGCTCCTGCTGGAGCAGACGCCCTACCGCACCTCCACCGCCAGGCCCTCCGCCGGCAACACCCAGCGGATCGACGACCTGCTGGCCATCATCAAAAACTCCATTGACCGGCCGGCCCAGGACGCCTATGTGATCCCGGACCAGGAAAACATCAACGCGCCCTTCCAGTTCTATGACGAGGTGAACGGGCTGACCCTGGACACCGCCCCCATCCGGGAGTGGATCTTTGAAAAGCTTTCCACCATGGAAAACGGCACCTATGAGATAAAGCCCGATCCGGTACAGCCCTCCGTCCGCAAGGCGGACCTCATGCAAAAGTATTCCCTCCGGGCCTCTGCCACCACGAAAATACATACCAGCTCCACTGAGGACCGGAACAACAATATCCGCCACGCCCTGTGCGACTTCGTAAACGGGTATAAACTTGCGCCGGGCGAAACCTTCAGTTTCAATACCGTCGTGGGATACCGGACGGCGGAACGGGGCTTCTATCCCGCGCAGGAAATCGCATACGGAAACTATGTGGAAGGTTACGGCGGCGGCGTCTGCCAGGCCAGCACCACCCTGTACCAGGCAGCCCTGTGCGCCGGCCTGCAGATTGTGGAACGCAAGGCGCATTCCGAAAAGGTCCGGTATACGGAGCTGGGCCTGGACGCCACGGTCTACATGGAGAAAGGTTACAAGCATAACAAGGACTTCCGGTTCAAGAACAACACAGACGGGGATATCTACATCTTCGCCACCGTGGAAAAAGACCCGACAGAAAAGAAAAAGAACCGCCTGCGGACACGGGTGGACATCTACGGTCCCTACATGGGCGACGTTCATTATGAGCTGCAGTCCACGATCATTGAAACCCTTTACGCCGAACCTGAGTATAAGAAGGACAAGAAGCACGAATACACCACTTACCCCGGCGAACTGTACCTGTATTCCGAAGGCCGCGAAGGCTACAAGGTAAACGTATACCGGACAAACACCGTCAACCAGCAGTCTGAATGGCTGTATACGGATACATATGAAGCGAAGAAAGCGGTATATTACGAAGGAGTGTGAGAAAACTCACACTCCTTCGTTTCAATGAAGAATGAAAAATGAAAAATGAAGAATGAGTTTGTCTGTATCTTATATGCCAAGCCGCGTACCAGCATGTTATTCCGTTTAAAAGTACTTCCGGCTGTGCGGAAAAGTCCCCAAGAAACATCAATACTGCCGGTAGAATCCATGGTATACTTTTTCCACTGATTGTGAGTTCCGTTTTGCTTTCCGGAAAAGTATAATGATTCAAAAGCGTTTCGGAGGAAACCAAATCATGGATAAGAAAATCCCGTATTTCAAGGCTGAGGAGATTGCCGAAAAGAGCTGGATGATCACCAACGCGTTTGTGGAAAGCTCCTACGCAAACTGTTATCTGATCGAGGGCGAGGACTATGCCCTGCTCATCGATTCCATCCTCGGCATGGGCAACCTGAAGGCCTTCTGCGAAACCCTGACGGACAAGCCCATCCGGGTGGCTAACACCCACAGCCATTCCGACCATGTGGGCGGCAATTTCCACTTCGACCACTGCTATATGCCGGACCGGGATATCGCTTCCTTCCAGGACTGCGTGGGCGTCAAAAAGGAACAGGTCATGGAAATCGCCAAAAAGACGGCCCTGCCGGAATACAGGGACCTGATCGAGCCCGACGATAATTTCGTTGACTGGAACGCCATCAAGGTCTACCCGATTTATGACGGGGACATGTTTGACCTGGGCGGCCGGATCATTGAGGTGGTGGACGTGGGCGGCCACACTGCCGGTGAAGTGGTATTCATTGACCACAAGTCCCGCATCGCCTATTCCGGCGATGCCTGCAACGGCAACACCCTGCTGGAATTCCCGAATTCCCTCCCGATTATCTCCTACCTGCGGAACCTCCTGCACCTGAAGGAACACCAGAAGGAGTTTGACAAAATGTACGGCGGCCACGAGATCTTCGACGCCTCCATCGTGGATGAAGCCATCGAAACCGTAGCGAAAGTGGTGGCCGGCACGGACGATAAGTGCGAGCGTCCCGGTATGATGGGCGGCACCGTCTTCTACGCCGCCGAAAAAGTGAAGGACGACTATCCCCGGGTGGACGGCAAGCACTTCAACATGAGCTATGTTCCCGAAAAGGTGGCTGCCCCGGAGGAGACAAGACAGATCATCCGGCTGCCCAAAGAAAAAGAATAACCGGCACAGAAACAAAGGCGGACTGCCATCATGGCAGCCCGCCTGTTCTTTGTGGAAGATTACAGTTCGGGAATCTTTACAAGTACCTCTTCCATGCTGTCCATCTCTTTCATATAGTTCCTGTTTTCCGCTTCGAATAAGCCTAATCCCCACAACCCGTTCTTTGTTACAATCAAATCAAATGAACCGATTTGTCTCACATTTTTCTGATCAGCCAGCCGCGGCAGGTCTTCCTTCTTCATCACCAGTTCAGTAGTCCCCAGCTCATTTCCTTCCTCATCCATCCACAGGAAAACATGGGGAACATTCATGCTGTAATCCGTGGAGCGCCTTTGCTCAATTTCAGTCACCAGCATACCGTTGTATTTCGTAAGACAGCTGATCCAAAGATCCGGCCTGCTGTCAAAAGCCGTTGAATTTTTCCAGAGCAGACGGCCGTTGGCACTGAACTTAACGACCGCATATTCGCAGAACTCCGTATAGCCGTTCTGATCATGCGGACCGGTTTCCTGCAGAAGGCCCAGATAACCGCCGTCATCTGCTTTCACCAGATCCGTAAGCATTCCTTCTTCCGCGCCTTCCAGCATGAGGGGCAGAACCGTTTCCCAGAGCAGATTTCCCTGGTAATCAACCTTCGCGATCCTGGCACAGGGTCTCAGGCCTGATTCACGTCCGCCAAATACCCTGCCGTCCTCTTCCTCGATCATAATATCAACAACATTCATCGGGTTCTGCCTGTTTTCATAGCTGAGGATTACATTTCCATCCCAGTCAATAAACTCTTCATAATCTTCTGCATTCTCCGGTATACGCCATAAACGCAAGCCTGAAGTTTGTACACCGTGAGGCATAAATTCCGCGTTCGGAAAAACAAATTCCTTTCCTGTCGGTTTTCCTTCCTGCGTAAAGAATTTCAGTTTCTTACCCACCGGGTTCTGATACGGGGAATTATCATGCAGTGCTCCGATGGTTCCGTCCTCCAGCACCGCCGCGCCCCAGAACCTGCAGCAACCTTCCTCCGGATCAATATACTCCCAGCTTACTGTCATATCCGGATTCAGGCACAACATCCGCGCCCTGGCATCCGCATAGTTACCTACCGTACCCATTTTGCCGCTGATAATCAGCCGTCCGTCCGGCAGGGTGCAATCATAACGCAGGCTGTCGTATCCGTCCGTACCGATATCCACCACTTCAACCGCCAGGGCAGATCCCGCCAGCAGCGCCATGCACAGGCACAGCAGCAGCGTGCGTTTTAGCAACCGCGTCATTTTATCTTTCATTATTGCCATCTCTCCCTGTCCTCCTTCGGATTCCGCCAGCTCTTGTCCGTTTCCGATCCCAGGAACGTTCCGTCCAGAGCCACCCGGAAATTCATATTGTCCAGTCCGCCAAAGGTATCCTGTCCCAGTTCCTCATCCGGACGGGTCAGGAACACCCGGTAATAGATCAGGCCGCCCGGGCGGCTCCTGCCCGGATAATCCGGCAGCGTCTGTTCCTGCACCAGGTTTGTCACCACTGTCCAGCCATCCAGCGCATTCCCGGGCATCTCCCAGGCCTTGCACACTTCCATCCGGACCAGCTTTTCCGCTTCCGCTATGCTGATTTCCCGGCCGTCCTGCTTCCGCTGTGCAGTCATATCATTGGATGTAATCCGGTATTCCTTCATCAGCAGATCCGCAAGCATAGTATTTTCTGCGCTCCGGTTCTGCGTTTCTCCCAGCAGGGTACGCATCATAGCTGCCGTGTTCACCGTGGAAGCATAGCCTTCGGCGCCAAACACTTCCGCCACAAAAGCGTCTGTCTCCTGCTCCGTCGGGTTGGTCTTCCACCAATAGGCATGATCCGCCTGCAGCCCGCAGGTCCGGATTTTACTGACCAGCTCCTGTTTCTTTTCCGGGTTCCAGTTGATATACCAGCCGCTGTGCTGTTCCGTATCCGCGGCAAATTCCAGCAGCTGCCATTCCAGCGTCCGGTCCTTCTCCAGGTAGCTTACGGAGCCTTCCACCTTACCGGTGGCCATGTTGACCAGCACGCCGTACTGCAGCTCCACGGCAACGTCATAATGGGTATGGAAGTCAATCCGGTACAGCAGGCCGTCTTCCGCTCCGGTTCCCATGTCGATGAAGTCATAGAACCATTCCTTCAGGTTCGCGTCTGTCACACCGTATTTCGTCTTCACTTCCGCTTCAGCCAGGTCCAGTGCCTGCCTCATGGTAATCTTCTGCACCGGTTCCACCCAGTTCAGGTATTCCAGGCGGAAAGCTTCCTTGTCCAGGTCCTCGATACGGGTATGACCGTATTCGTCCACCAGCATGGAAGCGCGGTATCCGCCCTCCGTCTTTTCAATGGTATATCCCGCCTTAACAGGATTCATATCTTTCCGCAGGTCGGTGGCCTTCTCCATGGACTCATCGCTGACTTCCCCGGAGACCGTCCACATGCGGCAGGTTTCATCCCATTCCACCTGGGGCACCATGGCTTCCACAGCCTCCGTATCCCACTGCCAGCCCCAGTAATCCGTCATCTGGTCCTTCAGGGCCTTCACGGCATATTCCTCATTGATCACAGGCTTCTCCGGCAGGGTATCCGGCACGGTCTCAATTCCGATCTCATCCCGCAGGTAATATCCCAGCGCGTCGGTATAGGCCTGCATGCCTTCCCGGCTTTCATCCCAGTCCGGATGCTCCGCCAGATACCGTTCATAGAACACCAGCAGCGTATCGGGCGCCAGGCCCAGGCTGTCCTCCTCCACGGGAGCGTTGTAATACAGACTTTCCCGGATCACTTCACCGTAGGTATTGTTGATAATCCGGTCCGCGGCGGCTTCCCTTTCCTCCTTTGCCAGGGTTTCATTGTTGGCCGCGGTATACAGTTCCTCATCTATCTCAAAATTGCATTCCTTCATGGTGCCGATAAACTGAAGCTTATCCTCCAGCTGCCAGCGTTCCAGCACGCCTTCCCGTTCCATCTCGGCAACTTTCGCGTAATATTCATGCACCAGTACACCCACCGCGACGCCCACAACGGAAATCAGCAGCAGCGCCACGGCGATCACGACACCAAAGGACACTTTCGTCCGCTTTTTCATCTCTTCTCCTTTCACGATTTGCCGAACCATCCGGTTCTTCCAGTAATCGGAAGGCTGACAGCCCGTGACCGAAGCATCCAGGGCGCGGTATAATTCATTTTCCTTCATTTCTCTCAGCCTCCTTCCAGTTCAAGTTTCAGCAGTTTCCTGGCCTTTTCCAGGCTCCGGCTGACCGAAGCCTGGCTGATGCCCAGGGTTTCCGCAATCTCATCCATTCTCATCCGGTTCCAGTAATACAGAATCACGATCTGCCGTTCCCGGAAGGGAAGCTCCTTCACCAGGGTGAGGATCTCCCGGTCCGCGGGATCCGGCTCCGCGATCTGGATTTCATCCATGTTCGCCTTGTGGTCTATATGTTTCCACCACCGGCTGCGGTGATAGTCGTGGCACAGATTCACGGCCACGCGGATCAGCCAGGCTTTTTCACTCTCCTGGCGAAATCCGCCGTTCTGCCATGCCTTGAGGAAAGTTTCCTGTACAATATCCTGCGCCATCGCCGTATCACCCAGCGTCAGCCGGCATAAACCCAGCAATATACCTGAATAGGCACCCACCAGGCGGTTCAGTTCCTCTTCGCTCATGGAGCCCGGTACCTGGGTCTCCTTTCGCATATGCCCCGCCTCCTCACTTTCCGGATATCCGCCATCCCCGGGACCGCCGGATATCCGTTTCTCCGGGCCTTTCCTCGCCCGTTCACTTATCAGACGGAATCCAGCAGTTTTTTTATTCATGCCGAATAAAAAAACTACAAAATTCATAATTCATAATGAAATAGTGTCCGCCACCTGGGCTTGTTTGCATAAACCTGTATATAATACGTTCAAAGCGTCGAAAAATATCCGGAAGTATTTTTCACTTTTCGTCCTGTATTTCATATGACGTTTCAGGTATGCTTTATTTGTACCGGGAAAGTTCCCGGTGCAAGTGGGAAAAAGGAGGACCTTGAATCATGTATGAGTATTATGTGGAGGCCTGCAACGTCAGGGAAGCTGAACGCCTGATGAATGAGCTGGCTGCGGAAGGCTGGCGTGTCATTACCGTCACTCCCGATATCGCCAGGGGGCATGGTATAGTCATCACTTTTGAACGTCCGAAAAACTGACGAAGCATACTGAAGGGGGAAAGACGCCGATGAAAAAGCTGAAGCTTATTGACTGGATCATGCTGTGTCTGTCCATTATCGGAGTGATCTTCCTGATCATTTCCGCTTTTGACGGAACCTCAAAGCTGTTCTTTTCCCTGGGCCTTATATTCACCGGCTGTTCCGGTATAGTTAACGGGATCCGGATCCTCAGGAAGAATCATAAAGAAGGCCAATGAACTTTCGGCCTTACAGCAAAAGACTGCCGCATTTCCGCGACAGTCTTTTTTATTTCCGGTCAGATCAGGATTCCTTCGCAGTGATCAATCTCATGCTGGACGATCTGGGCGGCGAAGCCGGACAGGGTTCCGGTCCGCTTGTTCATGTCCATATCCTGCCAGGTGACGGTAATGCTTCTGTACCGTTTGGTCTTCCGGACGCCGTCCAGGGACAGGCACCCTTCCTCGGTCTCATATTCCCCGTCCTTGTTGATGATCTTCGGGTTCAGCATCACCATGATCAGCGGGCCGTTGCAGAAGGCAATGATCCGCTTCCGCTTGCCGATCATATTTGCTGCCAGCCCGACGCACCGATCCGCGTTGGCCCGCAGCGTATCCACCAGATCTTCCGCGATCGGCAGATCCGCAGCTGTGGCATTCAAAGACTTGCGCTGCAGAAAAATCGGATCGTGAATGATCTCCCTTACCATTATTTCTCCCCCCATGCAATCCTTTGCAGTGTATCACACAGTATAGGAAAAAAAACGTTTCGTTTCAAGCGACTTTGTCACAAAAAGAGACCTTGTCACAAAAAAAGGCGGGAACCGAAGTTCCCGCACGATCTTTTTTTATCTTTCCTCGCCTGCCGCGAAGTACCGGACCAGCCGCATAATCTTTCCCAGTTCCCGGATATCCCGTCCCACGTGACCGGTTTCCAGCGAGTGGTTGGCATCCGGCGTTTCATACAGCGGAATCCCCAACCTGTGGCAGTTTGCCCGGATGACGTCCGTCTCCGCCCAGGAGTCCGCCGTACCGTGGAAGGCGATGGCCTTGATGCCGGTATAGGCGAAGGTGTCCTCCACCGGGGTAAAAAGAATCTGGCGGCAGTCGATGCCGTGGGCCTTGGCATAGGCAGGGCCGATCACCGTGCCGACGCTCTTGCCGACGAAGAGAATATCGTCATACTTGTTCCACCGGATCTTTTTCAGCATAGCCTCCGCCTGCTCCGCGGCCATCCTGACGCACTGTTCCTTCTTTTCCGCGTTGCCCTTCACCCCGGCCGGAAACCCGGAATAGGGCACGCAGAATACTTCCCAGCCCATCTTCTGCAGGAGACTCCGGCTGTAATACAGCAGCGGCTTGTCACAGGTATAACCAATTCCCGGGAAAAAGCATGCCAGTTTTTTCTTCGCTTTCATCTGTCCGGATCCTTCGTTTGTTTCTTTGTCCGCGCAACCTTGCGCTTCCGGTGGGTATATTCCCGCCCCGCGGGTTTTCGTGATTCACTCCCAGGCTATAATGTCCGTACATTTTCTCTGACTTCAGTATATGAAATATGTGCGTACACTTCAAGGACTTTGTCACACAAACAGGAAAAAAACAAAAAACGCCTCTTGCGAAACGTTTTTTGTCCCCTCTCCTTTTCTTTTTACCAGATCAGGGAAGACAGATACATAACCAGCGGAATGGAGGCAAGCGAGAGCACCGTGGAAAGCACCACCGTCTCCACCGCATAGGGATAATCCTTTCCGTACAGCTGGGCATACACCGCCACATTGGACCCCACCGGGCAGGCGGCGCAGATCAGCAGCACAGTCCTCATTTCATGCAGGCTTTCCGGCAGGATCCACAGAAGCAGCAGCGCGATCAGCGGGATCACCAGCAGCCGGACAAGGGAGATCAGCCCCAGCGATTTACGCTTCAGCATTCCGGGCAGGTCCGTCTGCGCCAGGTAAATACCCACCGTGAACATGGCCAGGGGCGTATTCAGCCCCGCCACCGTGCGCAGCCCGCCGCTGATGATCTCCGGCAGGGGCAGCTGCGCCGCGAAAAGCGCAATGCCAATCAGCAGCGCAATCACAAAGGGCGCCCGGATCAGCTTTTTCGGCTGCAGGCCCTGCAGCACCGGCTGGCCGTTCAGCCGGGAAACCCCGTAGGTCCACTGGCCGATATTCAGCAGCGCGATAAACGGGGCGGCATAGAACACCGCTCCCTCTCCCAGGGCGGCAATCACCAGGGGAATGCCGAAAAAGCCGGGATTTGAAAAGGAGGAGGCAAAAGCCCCGATCGGATCCTTCCTGAAAACAAAATGGGAGACCAGCACAGACATGAGCAGCAGCACAAAAGACGCGGCCGCGCTCCATAACAGGCCGGAAACATGCTCCGCCGTCCGCTCCACCAGGAAACCGTTAATGATGACCGCAGGCAGGGAAACGTAGATCAGGATATTCCCGATCGTCCGGCTGCCTTCCCGGGTAATCTTTCCGCACCGGAAGAGCAGGAAACCGATGCCCGCCAGCAGAAACATCTGCAGGATCTGTCTGATCAGAATCAAAAACATGCGTTAACCCTCCGGCTGTCCTGTCCGTTCGCAAAACTCACTGCCGGAAGCATTATAACCGTCCTGTCCCTTCAGCCGCAAGCTTTTACTTTCCTCCGGCCCGCGAATGATCCTCCCGGTTTCCCTGCCGCCTTCCGGCACGGATTTCCCGTGCAAGCCGGGTACCCAGCAGGGCAAAAAAGCCTATGTCAAACAGAATGGCCGCCGCATACAGAATCACAGTTTATCCTTCCTTTCGGATCATGTCTTCAGCATGATCATTCCGACATGTTCAGCATACTGCCGGAAAACGCCCTGATACAGCGCCAAAGCGGAAAGATACCGGCCGCTATTTCTCCCGATCCGGCCGGTTGGAGACTGGCTTCAATTGTTTTTTGATTGTTTTTCCCGGGAAAAACTGCCGGAAACGCGCCGGCAGATCGTTTATTCCTTTGGGTGATGATGAAGAATCCCCTCGCTGTTGTCATATGAAAGGAGACTGCTATGGAATCATATGAACTGAATGCCTGCATTGACAGGCTGAATGCCCTGAAAAAAGACGTCCAGAAATCCCAGAAAAAGGGAATGCCTTTTATCTGGGCCTCCGTGGTGATCTGGGGACTGATCTTTATCGCCCGGCTGGTCAGCAAGGACCTGCGGACCGCCAACATGGCCACTTTCGTCTGCTGCTGCCTGCTGATCCCGCTGGCCTTCCTGTTCTCCAAGGCGCTGAAGGCGGAAATCTTCCGGAAAACCGGCAACCCCATCAACGGTCTCATCATCCTGAGCACCCTGAATCAGCTGCTGTACCTGCTGATTGCCATGTGGGCTTTCGACCGGAAGCCGGACGCCATGCTCATGATCTATGCCATGATCTTCGGGGCGCACCTGCTGCCCTACAGCTGGGCCTATGACAGCAAAGCCTATCTTGTGCTGTCCATCGTGGAAACCGTGGGGGCGCTGGTCATCGCCCACCTTTTCGGAAACATGGCCACAACCGCTTTCATCCTCTGCGGGGAGATCCTGCTGAGCGTGCTGCTTTACCGGGAATGCCAGAAAATGTGAGATAAAAAACACCGCCCTTCTCTGCCGGAAAAGGGCGGTTGTTATGGGGGGTTGGGAGGCTTTCTCCCTACTGTTTGCGTTTTGGATTATAGCAAGATACCGGATGAAATTCAGTGATTTTGTCACACACCAATTTACTTTTTTGCTACTTTCTCCAGTTTTTCAATATCCTTCAGCACAACAGTCCCCCGCCGGTTTTCGATCAGGCCGTCTCCGGCGAAACGCTTGAGCATCCTGCCCACGGTTTCCCGGACAGAGTTGACCTGGCGGGCCAGCTCTTCCTGGGTCATGCGGATATCCTTGAGCCCTGTTTTCCGGTAATTGTCGATCAGGTATTTGGCCAGCCGCTTATCCAGCCGGGAGAAAAGGGTCTGCTCAATCGCGGCAACCACCTGGGAGAACCGCCGGGTTGCAAGCTCATAGGTGAAACAGCGCACGTGGATATTATTCTCACAGAGATCACCGTACAGCTTCACAGGGACAACCAGGATACTGGCAGGCTGTTCAACCACCATATAGGATTCAAAGTTAATCTGTGCCAGCACGCTGGCGGCGGAAATGATGCAGTCATCATCCTCTTCCAGCCGGAACAGGGTCACTTCCCTGCCTTCATCTGAAAGCAGATAAGCCCGGGAAGCCCCGCTGAGCAGATGAATCATGCCCACGCATTCAACGTCCGGACCAAAGAGCCGCTCTCCCGGCGCATAATACCGGATATAGGCGGACTGCGCTACCTGCTGTTTCTCACTCTGCGTAAGTTCGTCCCAGTAAGGGAGCTGTTTCAGCGTTTCTGCGTTCATCGGATGTCCCTCCTGTCAGATTCCCGGAACGAATCCCGGGGATTTTATTTGCCTGTGTTTATCTTCTTTGCGTTTTTCAATTGTTTTTGTATTGTTTTTTTCTCGCTTTCGTGTCACAATTGGGTTTCTCAGGCGTCTATATAGTGTGGGGTGAATCTGATGCGGATTGATACATTCGGCCTTCCGGTGCCGGTCAAATACCAGGAAAAAGTGAAAAAGCGGATCCCGCTCAGCTTCCGGCGTCCGAACAAGGCGGAGGCACGGGAGCAGGAGATGGAAAACCTGCGCAAAGCCTGCGGCTGCCGGACCATCACCGATAAGAAAATCGAGGAAATGGCTCCCAGGATCTGGAAGAATTATCTCCGGAGACCCAGCCGGAAAAAGGATGAAGAAAAGGAGAAATAATTTCTCCTGCGCAATGGTGTATAAGTGTTATCTGTCGGGGTCAGTATACCATTTTTCAGACAAAATGACAATAATGTGACCACATCACACAAAACCGGCCGGCATTTTCTGCCGGCCGGCGCTGTTTTTTCAGCACAGCATTTCAGATTCCCGTATCAGTATCCGTTTCCTCCGCGGGGGTTTCATCTGTAATTTCCTCCACAGGAGTTACGTCCTTGACTTCCTCCGCGGGCTTTTCTTCCTCCGCTTCCTGCGCGGCCTTGCCGATCAGTCCGCCGGTGGTTACGTTCCGGATGGCCTTGGGGATATCCAGGCCGACGGCTTCCTTCACGGCTTCGAAGGTCTGCAGCATGGTGCCGGCAGTATCCCTCGCCATGGAAGTCGCTCCGCCTTCGCCGAAGAGGATAATCTTTTCGGTCTTGCTCAGGGGTTCAGACACCGCGCGGGCAATGTCAGGCAGCTTTTCGGTAACCATCTGCATCATGGCAGCCTGGCCGTAGAGCTGCATGGCTTCCGCCTTTTTCCGCATAGCTTCGGCTTCCGCTTCACCCTTCATCCGGATGGCTTCCGCTTCCTTCTCAGCGGCATACAGGGCGGCGTCCGCCTCCGCCTGCCTGCGGTATTTCTCCGCCTCGGCCTCAGCAATGGCGCGGTCCTTTTCAGCCTTTGCCTTTTCGCGGATCTCCACGTTCAGCTTTTCACGTTCGATCTCAACCGCCTGCCGCTTCAGTTCTGTTTCCTTTTCAAGGCGGGTCATTTCAGCGGCCGCGTGCTCAGTGGCGAAGGTCTTGTTAATGCGTTCCTGCTCAATCCTGTAGGCCATTTCAGCCTTGGCGCGGGCTTCTTCCGTTTCCTGCTTGAAGGCAGCCTTCTGCACTTCCAGGTCACGGTTCTGGCGGGCGATTTCAGCCTCAGCCTGCATTTCGGCAAACTTGGATTCCTTTTCCGCCGCGGCTTCAGCAATACGCTTGTCCTGTTCCTTCTCAGCGACGTTGCGGGCAGCCATGGTGTCGATCACTTTACCGTCCTTGTCGGCAAAGTTCTGGATCGTCAGGTTGATGATTTCAAGGCCCATGTTGTTCATATCGTTCATGGCGGCCTTGATGGATTCCTGGGCAAACTTGTCACGGTTCTGGACCAGCTCGGCGATGGTCATCTGACCGATGATTTCACGCATATTGCCTTCCAGCACGTCCTTGGCCAGGGATTTGATCTGTTCAGCATTGTAATGCAGCAGCTGCTCGGCCGCGGTGGCGATGGACAGGTCGTCGGAACCGATCTTGATATTGGCCACGGCGTCCACCAGCACGGAAATGTATTCCTTGGTAGGCACCGGCTGGGCCGTCTTGATGTCCACCTGGTTCAGGCACATATCCAGCTGGTCAATCCGTTCAATGGCGGGAACATAGAAGGTCGCGCCGCCGCGGACGATCCGGTAACCGAACTTCTTGGCGGAAACCGTGCCGTCGGGGTTGCGGACTTTATAAGTCCGGCGGAACAGGCCGGATACGATCAGGGCAGTATCCGGAGGCGCAATCTTGT
>Ga0310786_10005950_pt1 | contig 16388 bp, 28 predicted proteins | sample AusTroGonzalo_MG_FD_203881 | JGI IMG/M metagenome (GOLD analysis project Ga0310786, IMG submission 203881) | Bovine rumen microbial communities from tropical cattle in Woodstock, Queensland, Australia - Gonzalo_03 (v2) (version 2) | ecosystem: Host-associated > Mammals > Digestive system >... | reverse complement strand
GGCCAGCGAGGAAACATACCTCCTGACAGGAAAGCTGTACTGCGGGGAATGCGGATCTCCGATGTCGGGGATCTCCGGGAAGTCAAACGGCGTCACTCCGTTTTACTATTACACCTGCACCAAGAAGAAATATGAAAACGCCTGCAGCAAGAAAAACGTCAGGCGGGATCTGGTGGAGCGGTCCATCACATACCACCTGACGCAGCTGCTTCGGGATGATGACTTCCTGGACTGGCTGGCAGACAAAACCATGGAACATCTGTACAGCGAGCGCGACACGGCAGAGCTGGAAGCATGCAAAGCAAAACTCGCAGAAGCCACCGTGGCCAAAGAGAACATTGTGAAGGCCATCGAAGCCGGGATCTTCACCAAGACAACCAAGGCCAGGCTGGACGAGTTGGAGATGATCGAACAGGACATGGCCGTAAGGATCAGGGCCCAGGAGAAGCATCTGAGGATCGACGTCAGCAAGGACGATATCATCTCCTGGCTGGAAACGATCCGGGACGGAGACGTCAATGATCGGAACTTCCAGGAGACGATGATAGATGCCTTCCTGATCCGGGCTTACCTCTACGATGACGGGCATCTGAAGCTCGTCTTCCGATACACGAAGGAGCCGGGTGAGCTCACGGTTCCCCTTGAAATCTTTGAGGGGAAGGAGGATAGCGAGAGTCTGGCCGATAGTTCGACTAAGAGCTTCACTACTCCACATTACGTTACACAGGCGAACTACACGGTCGTCATGATCAAGGGATACTTCGTCTGTGACGTTCCCCTTGCCATGTAGGCAGAAAGAGGACCAGTCTGATTGACTGGCCCTCTTTTCGTGCTCCAAAATACTCCGCGGTAAAGACAGAAATCGTCATTTTCTGTCGGAAACTGTCATATTATGTCAAGTTCCGACATATTATGACAAAACCGAGAAAAAAATGACGATTTCTGCTATGATCCGCAGGAAGGAGCATGGTCGGTATGATCAGAATTTTACTCTCCACTCGCTTAGGCGAAAAGCGGTGGACTCAGGCCGAGCTCGCTGCCAAGGCCGACATCAGACCGGGGACCATCGGCAAAATGTTCCACGAGATGTCTGACCGGATCAGCCTTCATGAGCTGGATAAGATCTGCCACGTTCTGGAATGTGACATCACGGACATCATCGTCCGCGACGGATCAAATCCATTTGATGAAGAGCTGGGCGACGGCAAGCACGGCTAACCATCTCCCCGGGGCCTCAGGAGTTGCAGCTCCTGGGGCCTTTTTTCATTCCGTCTGATCGTCTGCTCCTGCCGGCTCATCATTCTCGATCTTGATGGTCGTCCCGTTTGGAAAGACGAAGGCCAGATCGGCGCCCATAGCTTTGGCCACCGCGACCAGGTCTTTTCCGTACCAGCTGTTTCTGCCTATTTTGGTAGAAACGCCCTGCTTCGTGGTGTTGAAGATCGGCATCAGGTCCTTTTGCTTCAGACCTGCCACGGTCATCGCGGCTTTCACGCAGTCGGAAATTTTCACTCGCTCACCTCCTTTAGCCTACCTTACCACCCGACGGAGGTGTTTGTCAACAACGAAATCGGACTTTTTTAACAATTTTTCGGAAAAAGTCCGAAAAAGCCCTTGACAAGTCCGACGCAAAGTAGTACCATATCCACGAACCGGGGAACGAACCCCGGGGAAGAAAGGAAGGAACCACGATGAAGTCCTCTGAAATCAACGCCATTTACGCCGCCAAGGTCGCCGAATTCCTGACCGCCGGGTACACCATCAACACGCAGACAATGAACGGAAGCCAGGGCGAAATCGCCAAGATCGACTTCCGGAAGGGTAACGAAGTCATCCGGGTTCTGCTGGCGACAGAGACGATCTGGGGCGAGCACTTCCGGACCGCAGACACGATCGCCCTCACGGTTGGTCGGTGTGCTGATGAACGGGTCATTAACGCCAAGGGATTCGGCAGGGATGCCATCATCTGGAACGAACGGCTGGAAGTCATCGAAAAGAGAGTCTTCTACCGGATCGGTGGCCGTCGGGACTCAGACTGGTACCTGGAAGGCAAGGAAGGCGAAAAAGCCATGAACCTGTACTACACCCGCTTCCACACCAGATGCGAGATGGAGCGGATTGAGGAAGCCCGGACCCGGAGCAAGGACATGACCACGGATGCAGTCAAGAAGATCGTCCTTCCCGCCGTCCGCCGTCACCTGGGCAAGCCGAACCTCAAGGCCAGCCGGATCGACAAGGTTTCCCGCACATGGAAAGACGGACGCTTCGAGTACACCGTGACCACCCTCGGCAAGAACCGCGTGGTTCTTCACTGACCCCGGGACAGACAGAAAGGAGACGAACACCATGACTACCATCCAGAATCAGAACTTCGGCACCGAGATCGAACTCACCGGAATCACCCGTCAGGCAGCTGCCCGCGTCATCGCGAACTACTTCGGAACTACTTCCCGGTACATCGGGGATGGATGCTACAAGGTCTGGGGAGCTACCGACCGGAATGGCCGTACCTGGAAGTGCGAACGTGACGGATCCATCCGCTGCGAGAACAAGGCAGGAAGGATCGTCTCCGACGAATATTCCTGCGAGGTCGTGACGCCCATCCTCCAGTACGAGGATCTGGAAGATCTGCAGAACATCATCCGGAAGCTCCGGGAAGCCGGCGCCATCGCGAACGATTCCTGCGGGATCCACGTTCATGTGGACGGAGCGAATCACACCGCGGATTCCCTGATCAACCTGGTGAACCTCTTCACCGGCCGGCAGGACCTCTTCTACGAAGCTCTGCAGAACGAGCGTAGGATGAACAGCTGGTGCCAGAAGACCAGCAAGGAGATGATGAAGGCCATGCGGAAGGGCGAGCACACCAAGGAAGCGATCGAACGGGTGTACTACTCCGAGCTGAATAACGGATACTCCGGACGGATCGACCACTCGCATTACTGCCGCGCCCGGTACCGGGGCCTGAACCTTCACGCCCTGTACACGAAGGGAACCGTGGAATTCAGGCTGTTCAACGGCACGACCCACGCCGGGAAGATCAAAGCCTACATTCAGTTCTGTCTGGCCATGAGCGCATGGGCAATCAATGCGGAAAAGGTTCCCTTTTTCAAGGACACAACGGACTTCACGCCGGCCGAGAAGGCGAAGATCATGAACACGTTCCTGACGAAGCGCCTGAAGATGCGGGGCAAGGAATTTGAGACCGCCCGGAAGCACCTGACCGCAGCCTTCGCCGCCTGATGAACGACGCCCTCCCGGCCGGGCCAAAGACCGGGAGAAAGGATGATAACATGGCTGCGCAGTGGATGATTGAAAAAGCTCGGAAGATGGACAATAACGAGTTGAAGAACTGGATTTGGATGGCTGCTTGCGGCGAACCAATCCCAGGTTGTCTGAATGTCGAAGCTCTCCGAGAAGTACTGATCGAGCGCGGAGAGGATGGAAAAGGATATCACAACACCTGATAAGATCGCCCCGCCGGTCGGGCTAAAGGCCGGCAGAAAGGATGGAGACCATGTTGATGACGCGCGAAATGATTGGACCGATGCCGAAGATGGAAGCGGAAAACATGCTGCGGTATTTCAAGGCAGCAGCGAGCTTCATGCTGGAAATCGAGCTGGCCGAGTTCGAGAATGATCTCATCTTCCACGACAGATTCACCAGCTGGAACGACGAGCAGACGAAATGGATCATCGAACAGATCAAGAAGGAACTGGAAGAAAGGAAGGTAGCGTGAATGAGCGGATGGACAAAGCCGGATGATAGCATCCGGGAACAGAGCCCGATGGGCAGGTTCGAAATCATGGCAGAGAGGTACATGAACGGGAGCCAGAAGGAGCGGGATATCATCCTGTCCTTCTTCCAGAATCCAGAAGAAAGGAGGACGCTCCTGGAAGGATTCGGGCTGTACCATCTGTTCCGGGATCAGCGCCTTTACGATTCCGTAAAGAAAGCCCTGGGCGAACAGCTGTGGGAGGAATTCCATCAGGAAACGCCGCAGCGGAAAGGCGGCATTTGGAAATACGTCCGGCTGAACTATCCGGAAGAAGCCGGGCCGATGGAATTGATTGTTGTCAGTCACAAAGAACCGACCAGGAATTTCACCGGGTACCGTGATAATCCGGAAGTGCTGGCCGCAGTAAAGAGACATGACGCCGGAGAATGTGAGTTCCTTGTCTGGCGTGAGATTTTTGAGGAGGAATGACGATGAAATACTATCTCGCTTACGGATCGAATCTGAACAAGGCCCAGATGGCCATGCGGTGTCCGGATGCAAAGCCGATCGGAAAGACCAGGCTCCCGAAATACGAACTGGTATTCCGGCGCGGATTCCTCACCGTCGAACCGAAACGCGGATCCAGTGTTCCGGTGGGCGTCTGGGAGATCAGCGACCAGGACGAAAAGAACCTGGACCGTTACGAAGGATTCCCCCGGTTCTACGTCAAGGAGTATGTCCCGATCATGCTGAACGGCTTCGATGACTCCGGGACGAAGAAGGTGTCCGAGAAGGTCGGAGACGCGATCATCTACATCATGAACGACGGGTTCCCGATCCAGATGCCGTCAGATCATTACTACACTACAGTCCGGCAGGGATACTGCGACTTCGACTTCCGTCATGAGGATTTCGACCAGCTGTGGAAGGCCATGGACCGGGCCAGAAGGAAGGGGGTGAGATCATGAAGAAGGCAGTCATCCATTTCGAAAGCCGGCATGAGACTGGAAACATCTTTGCGATCATGGCCATGGTCCGCAAACAGATGCAGAAGGAACGCCGGATCACAGAGTGGAACAATGCGTATGAACGGGTTATGAACTCTCACAGCAATCAAGAGGCCATGGCCATCCTGGGCGAGCTGGTGGAACTCGTGGATGATGATAAGGAGGAAGCACATGATTGACGAACGCACCCGGAAGATGATCGAAGAATATCTTCCGAACCCTCCGGATCCGGAGCTCGGTTTTGGCGAATACTACTATCGCCAGTCCACAATGAAGGGCGAACAGGTCATCAAGGTGCAGGTCACGGCCATATTCCCCGGAGAAATGCACCAGCCGGAGGAATACGAGATCTACCAGATCCGGGCCGACGGGCTTCGGTGGGTGGATGTGGGATGGGGGGATCATTGCAGAGGAGCTTTCAAATCCCAACTGTACGACAATAAACAGGACTGCCGGGATCAGACCCACCAGTGGGCAGAGGACTGGGAACGGCTGAGGAAGATTCAGAAGGAGGAAGGATTGCTATGAAATACTGTGTACTGCTCGACTGCCTGGCCAACCGGGCGAAGCCGATTCAGCGGTTCCGGAACACCGGACTTTTGGAGACGGCCTATCAGCTGATGAACTGCGATACTGTGCAGCTGATCCCTCTCTATCCGGACAGGCTCCCGAAAGGCTATGAAGCTGTCTGTGATGAAAACACCTGGGGAAAGACGACGATCTTCAATCCGCTGGCATCCTGGCTCTACGGATGCGATGATCACGGAACGCCGATCATGAACAACGCTGTCATCTTCAAGGTGAAGGGAGATGATTTCGCCTGGATGACGGAAGAGGAAGCCCGGAAGATCGCGGATGATCTGAACAACCGGGCTGAGGAAATCTACGATCTGACCATGTTCAAAGCGCTGACGGCGCAATAAACGCTCGGATTGCCGCCGGATTTGACCAGCAAGGCCCCTGTCCCTCTCGGAACGAGTTGACGCCCGTCCGGAGGAACAGGGGCTTTTCCGCGCGAATTTGAACGAAATACCGGGATTTCATGCAAGTACGTTTATACGAAATGCCCGTATTTCGCTCAAAAAGGCCCCTTCTGGCGCGTTTACCCTTCAGACGGTGGATAACTCGTCCTGAGCGTCAGAGGGGCGCAGGCGGTCAAATCTGCAGAAATCTGACCCATTGCTGCATGGCACGCGACTTTGACAAACAAAAAAGACCGCCCTCCGGTAAAGGAGAGCGGTCTGCTCATTTGTGATAATTATTCAGCTTTCGCCTGGTGTTCCTGCGTTTTTCTTCTCCTGGGCTGTCGATGATCAGCAGTTCAAACCGCCATTTCCGAAACTTCCGGCGTGCTTCTTCGAAGGTCTGATACCTCTCGCAAGTCGCATGGCATTCAGCATTCCGATCAGGACAGTCCCGCCGGCAGGGATTGATCATGGTCACTCGCCATCAGGCGGTTGCTTCTGATCGACTTCCGGCAGGCCGGTCATTGCCAGCAGAAGGGACACGACGAAACCGAAGGCGCCGGCACTGGCCACGCCGATCCAGTTCACGTCTCCCAGGACAACCGCGCCGGTACCGATGTAGGCCAGCGCAGATTCTGCAAAGGTTCTGATCGCCCGGATAAGAGCTGCTTTCCACCATTCCTTAGAGAACATGTGCGATTCCTCCTCAATATTTTCCTTTACCGTCTCCGATGATGTCCAGGAATTCTGCCATCATGTAGCCGGTGGTATTCACGTAAAGGATCCGTGCCCACTTGTCGCCGGGTTCCAGGATGTCCACGACAGTACCGAGCGGTACCCGGACAAGGATCTTCCCGCCGGCACGATTCCGCAGGTTCACCGTGCCGCCCTTTTGGGCGACTACCACAGCCTTACATCCGGCTGTCGGCTGATCTGCCGGAATCACAGGAGCTGCGCTGCCTGTGGAAGCGTTAACCAGGATTTTCAACCGTCCACCATAGGCCCATCGGCCGAGACTCTTGTCGACGGTCATTTTCGAGCTCATGTGCGTGATATTCAGCTCCGGTACCAGCTGGGTGACCACCCCGGCATGGTAATAATCCTTCAGGTCTCCGTTGTAGTATTTCCCGCCTGGCAGGTACCTGGGATACTTGTTCAGTGTCCATCCTTTTTCACCCTGCTCGTAGGCTTTCAGCACCACATCGCCGACTTCCAGATCAGACACAGAGTTGATCTTCTTCAGCTGCACGAACTCCTTCCGCGCGGCCCAGTTGCTCCCGTGAATGCCCGTCCACTTCAGACCCATCCTCCGGATGGCGCCAATCGGCAGACCGATACAGTCACAGAATCCGTCAGAGCCGTCATGCGGCTGTTTGTACTTCGGGTTCAGGCTTTTGATCAGCTGAACCTTGGCCAGAAACTTCTGTACCACTTCCGCGTATGTCATCCGTTCTCACCATCCTCTGTCAAATCAGCTTCTTCATCGTTGGTATCCTCCTTCTTTTTGAGCGTTTCCCCGACATTGATCCGGACGTTCTTCGCGATCTGGTTTGGAGCGTACAGGCCCTTCTCATATTTGCTGTTATCCGTGTAGGCCAGAACACTGGTTACCATCACAACGGTTGTCAGTGCACCAAGGATGATCGCCGCAATGAACGCTTCCGGCTTATAACCGACCAGCACAACCAGCAGCACCAGGTAGCAGGCCCAGAAAACCGCGACCCACCGGGCCAGCCATTTGCTGAACTGCTTTCGCGGATCCATCCGATTCATGGTCATCACCTTACTTCAAGCTTTCCGGATTGACTCCACGCTTTGTCACCAGATAGTTGTATAGCTTGTCATCTGTTTCCTGGAGCTTCTCGTGGTCATTTCCGCTCTGGAGATGTTTGATGATACTTCGCAGGGCAATCAGAATTTCGGTGGTATCTTTCGATCCCTCATCGAAACGCTTATTGCCCTGTTCAAGCCTGGCATCGGTTTTGCCCTGCCAGTCTTCCAGCGCATCCAGGCGGTCATTGATCTTCTGGACCTCTGCCGTTCTGGAATCCTTTCCGGTCAGCTTCTTCCATGCGTCAATTCCCTTGCTGATGGCGCTGATGGCTTCCAGTACGATCAGAATAACGGCCAGAGTAATCAAAACACTCTGCCCGTTCAGATCGACGTTCGGCATGCTCATCACCCCTTATTCTGTTTTTTTTGATGGTACGAAAAAAGCACCGGTTATTCTTCCGGTGCCGAACTCCTTACCAGAACAAAGTCCTGGCATATCGTTTCCCGTAAAGCGGAGCTGGATGTGTGCTTCAGCAGACCCAGATAACTCTGTATCACGCTTTGCGCATATTCCAGCGGTACATCTCCTTTGGCGTAGGCTTCTTTGACGAAATCAAGGTGCTGTTTCATCTGCAGACTGGAGCTTTTCCGAAGATCGATCCTGTCTAGCCGGACGATTCGTCCGACGAACTCCACGCCTTCGTCATATTTCATGACGGCGGTTTTGTTGTTCAGCTGCAGCCCCATGTTTTCCTGTAGGAAGTCGTCCAACATTCCCAGGCAGTCCCACATCTGCTGTTTCGATTCGCCCTTCATCACCATGTCATCCATGTACCGGATGTACTCCGGTACCCGGACCACTCTTTTCATGTAGTGATCCACTGGTGTCATGACCACGTTGGCCGTCATCTGTGATATCAGACTTCCCACGGGCATCCCGATTCCGAAGATTCGTTCCGCTTCCGTCGGGTCGCCGCATTCCAAAGGAAGGCCGGTAGGCCGTCCATCTCCCTTGATGCAGGTTTCCAGGAACCACATCATATCGGGATCATCCAGCGGCTTTCCCAGCTCGCGCAGCTGCACCTCATGCGGGATCCGGAAGAAGAACTTTGCGACGTCTGCTTTCGCCAGCCACTGGTTCTTGCCGGTGATCCGGCTTCTTCTCATCCACTTCTGAAGTTGCAGCGTAGCCCGGATTGCTCCTCTTCCAGGAACGGAGCCGTAACTGTGTTCATACATGCTTCGCTGGTAGATTGGCCAGAGAACAATATACGCAGCACAGTTTACGACACGGTTTCTGAAAGGCCATGCGGTAATAATCCGCTTTTTGGGAAAATACTCATAGAATTCGTGGACTCCGCTGATTGCGTAGTCCTTCCAGATCAGATGGTTGATCTGATCGATCAGGTTGTCTTCAAGGTGGGCTGAATAGGCAAGCACCTCAGGCTTGTAGCGTTTGTCGCGCCTTGCCAGCAGATAACCGTCATGCTGTGTTTCAAACAGGATAAACCGGTCGAACACATGTTGATGCTTGTCCATTCAGCCACTCCCTGACCGCCAGCTGCACAGCTTTCGCGGTGCGCCGCATTCGCAATTTTTCTTCCGAGCACAAGTCTCGACCGAGGGGCCAGGTCCCTTTACCTACCACCGTACTGGGAGCAGGCCCGTAAGCCTGCAGCATCTGACAAGTAAGTAGAGCGGAGCGGAAACCCAAGTTCCAGTTCTGGTTCGAACGAGCGTTGTTCGCGTTGAAGTGGAAAACGCCACTCCTGACGCCATTGTTCCAGTTGCCGCCGCGGTTGAACGAACGCAGAAGAGACATCGCAACTCGATCTGGTCCCTATGATTTCGGTTTGGTGCTGACGGATCGCGCCAGACCGCCTATCATCTTTCCGATTTCCACTACCTTTGCTTCCCATACCGCATACCGATGCTTGTCGATATAGTGAAGATCAAAAGCCACGCGGATGTATTTCTTCAGCTTTTCGTTGGTCACATCCATGTTCTCGATGGTGGTCTTCTTGTAATACCGCTTATCTTCCTCGATCGTGTATTCCAGAAGTTCATTCAGACAATGACGGATGTCCTGTGCAAAGCTGAACCTTTCCGCTTTCGGGAACTGGGTCAGGATGGGATAGGTGTAAACCATCAGATCCTGTACTTTCTGCAGAACCTTGAACTCCTCTTTCTCCATCCTTCACCAGCTCCTTCCTTGTGGTGGAAACTGGCTGGATTATACCAGATATTGTGCTCATTTGGAGTGGTTTTGTCATAATATGACGGATAGTGTCATAAAATGTCAAAAATCGTCATTTTGGGCTCAAAAATTTCCGCGCTTCGCGCGGAAGGGAACATCCCTATCGGGATGTTCTCAGTCCTCAGTTAAGCAGCTGGCAGCTTGACATAAGCGGAGCGGAAACCCAAGGCCCAGCTCTGGTACGAACGAGCGCCGCCCGCGTCGAAGTGGAAAACGCCACTCCTGACGCCATAGCCCCAGGTGCCGCCGCGGTGGAACGAACGCTCAGCTTCTCCGTTGTTGAACCAGATGTGATCACCTTCGTACGCTCCGGAAGTGGAGTCATACTTGAAGATCGCAAGCGCCTGAAGCAGGAGTTTCGCCGCATCGGAAATGTTTGCGCTGCAGGTAATAGCTTCAAAGTCGCAGTCATGAGCGCCAGGAGAGCTGTCGCTGATGCTGGTGTCATACTGCAGATGGTTGCTTGTCCAGTCCATCTTGATGGAACCCGAGGTGGTACCAGATCCATTCGGAGTGATGAAAGTACCATCGCTGGCTTTGATCGCCATCCACTCAGCAGAAGAAGCGCCCTGGCTCTTATCAGAGTCCGCCGCGTTGTTGTTAACCAACACCTGGATTTCACCGTAGACCAGACGGAAGCCACCAAGCCACTCATTAACGTTTCCATTCAGATCCCAGATGCCGCCAGGAGTCCGGTCGTGAGACCATGTCAGCGGTCCGGTGCCTGTGGCAATTCTGCAGTTGTCGCCATACTTGCCCATGGAGGGGATGCCTTTGTAGTTGGACTCGCGGCTGTCTTTTCCGTAATTGTTGTTGCCATACGGCAAAGTACCGTTGTTCTTGCACCAAAGCGCAATAGCCGCCCATTCCATGGCAGTCATCAGGTGCCAGCCGGCGCCCTTTGCTTCGCAATAAGCGCGAGCCTGATCATTATCCATGCTTACAGCAGGATCCTGCCCGGGGAGTGAATATGCACGACCGTTCTGCACGATGTTCTGATACTTTGAAATGTAGATCGCATCGACTTCCGTGCCATTCACGATGAAAGCAGGATGTGTTGCGGTTGAACTTCCGAGTCCGAGCTGAGCATAGGTCATCTTCGGGATCTTGACCATCACAGACGGCATTCCCTTATCATCGAAAAGAACCTCATTGTTCGGGCACTCAGACTTCAGTGCGAGCGCCATCAGGTCAAAATTATTCGCCATCGTCTTCTACCTCCTCAACGGGTGTTCCAGGCAGTGCCCACAGACTCAGGGTCACCAGATCAAGATCCAGCGGGATCGGCTCGCGGATCATGCCGCCTTCAGGATCCTCCGGATCAGGGGTCTCGTTATACCGGCGGGCGGGAATGTCAAGTTCCGCAACGAACCGACGTCCGGCTGCGGTTCCCAGAACCAGCTCTCCATCTTCGTCATAGCAGACATCGATGTGCACAGCCCAGTCCTGTTCGCGCTTGATCAGGTTGATGGTAAGATCATCGTCAAACGTGATCTTCTTCTTGGTGGCCGTGTTCTGAATCTCGTATTCGATTTTCGGCCCTTCGTTTTTCTCCACGATAATCATGCGATAATACCTCCAATCACAATGTACTTCACAACAGCAGACTTCGCGCTGCCGGTGAAAGCCAGTTTGAATCCGTTGACCTGTTTGTCAGATACAACCAGATCCCCGACGCATCCGTTCGAACTGACCAGCTCAGGAGTTACGGTGTAATTCGTGTTCTCCTGTTCAGTAACCAAAGCCACTGACTTCTGGCTATCATTGAACGGGAAGTTTTTGGAATTGGTCAGCGTGACCTGTCCTTCTTCGCAGACGGGCACTGCGCCGTCTGTGTAGGCCTTCGCAGTCTGCAGGTTTCCATCAGAATAGCTTTTCGCGTCGGCAAGAGCCTGCGCAGCGTCACCGCTTGCGGCCTTCTTGGCCATGGCCAGGGTAAGCGCATCCATGCCTTACACCTCCCGCCATGTGTCATCCGGCCCCAGAAGATAGGTCTTGCTCATGTCCTGCAGATAAGCAATGCTGCCGGCGGTCGCTCTTTCTTCCAGGGAGCTCTGACTGTTAGGAAGATCGGAGACATCAGCAGCTGCGGTGATGATAAACTCGCGGTAATACTCGTCCCGTCCGGGACCTCCGCGGACTACCTGCTTAATCATCTGTCAAAACCTCCGATCACAGCGTACGTTACCTTTACGCTGGAAGCGCTTCCGGTAAACGCCATCTTGAAGCCGTTAACCTGGCGCTCGGTGATTTCGATATCACCGGCAGGTCCTCCGGTGGCTTCCACCTTGATCACCACAACCACATAATTCAGGTTGTCCCGCTCAATATCCAGCGGAACAGAAAGGAGTGAATCATTGAAGGGAAAACTCTGCGTATTCGTCAGGGTCTTCGTTCCGGTTTCCTGATCCGTGGCTTTTTCAAGATCTTCGATGCGCCATGTGTTGTGACGCGCTGCAACGAGTACCTGGTAGATCGCAGCCTGTGCGTCCACGATCCCCTGTTCCATGTTGTTGAAGTGTGCCGCGTCCTGAGGTGTGCCCTCCACGTACACTTCTCCGCGAACCTTGACGTGCGTAATGGTGCCGTCTCCGTTCATGGTTTCCGTGTACCGATCTTCGTACTGATCGGTCTCATCTACCCAGTTTGTCCAGAGATACAAGTTAGCTCACCTCTCTTTCCTCAAGCGTGAAATCGAACCACTGCATGAAGTTGGTCGTAGAGTTCTCAATCACGACGTTGACGATCTTCGTTGCCCACACTTCCTGATCAGCGTTCTTCAGCCGGACGCCGACGATGGTGCAGGCAGCTCCGTGAGCGATCTGGCACTTGATCCGGACAATGCCGTCTGCCGTGATGACCGTTTCAGCAATCGCGCAGTCATACCAGGTGTTTTCAACCTTGTACTGCGCAAACTTGATCCGCTTTTTGATGAAGTTCCGCAGATCCGTATAAGCTGCTGTCTCAAGCATATGTTTCCTTCACCTCCTTACATCAGCGAGTTCAGCGGTGTTCCGCAGGGTCTCGCCCGGTACGTGGCTTCCTTTGTGTCTGCACCCACATACAGACCGCCGTCATCCCTGTTGCCGTGCGTTTGGACCCGGGGATACGTTCCCGCAATCAGCTCACCGGTCGCCGGGACGCCGTACGGAACCGACTTTCCAGCCGTTTCAATAATCAGGTCCTCGTGGCTTTTGTTCCCGTGTGTCGCCCATCTGGGCTTTGTGCCAGCAGCGTCAACCGTGTACTTGTGTTTGAAACTGTCTGTCACGACCACAATGCCGAAGGTAACGCGCACAACGGGCAATCCGTCCTCGAGATGGGACCGGATGGACTGATACTGTTTGATTGTGTCGATAATGTCCTTGATGTGAATCGGCTGCGTATGGTCTCCAGCTTCCAGCAGCACCCGGAAGTAGTACGGATCCCCGCCGTAGTCAAACCACTCTTCCACGCCTGTATTTGGCCATACAGCGCACAGCGCCTGTCTCGTAGCGCCGATGGTTCCCAGGTGGCGGTGTACGTAGAACGACTCCTTGATGATCCTTCTCTTCGTTTCTAGATCGAAGTCGTAATCGTACCACTGCACATCGAAGTCAACCGCCAGGATATCCAGAAGATCTTCCGGAAGCTCATCGATCCGGGAGTACATGGCGATGGTTCCGATATCCGCGTCACCGATCTCCAGGAACTTCGCTGTCGCCTGGGCCAGCGGAAGCGTGACCCCGCTTTTTTTCAGAACGCTGGGGAGCACGCGCATCGTGGATTCATACGTTACCTTGTCACTCATCCTCGTAGCCCCCGTTCGTCACGGTCACGGTACCGACCACCGCATACTGCGGAGCGGTAACGGGTGTTCCTCTGCCGTCTGACAGATGGGTGTACGTTGGGCTGGTGACCACTACGCGCTTCGCGCCGGCCTGCACCATCAGCTGAATCAGTTTCGACGGGTTGATGTCCCGGCCAAGCTTCGCGGCCTGCCATTCCTTGAAGGTATCGACCGCGTTGCTGATGTCTGCAGCCAGCTCGGTGGCGCTCTTTGTGCTTTCGGTGCTCTGGTAATAGGTCACATCGATGTTGTATGTGACGGTCTGAGGATCAGCGACAACCACATGATCCGTCAGTGGCCGGACGGATTCCTCATTGCATGCCGCCAGGATCAGCGCCTTCATTCCGGAGGATGCAGGAGCGTTGTTCGCGATGGCGTAGATATACACGTCGCCGGGGTTCGGGCTGTTAACCACGATGTCCTGAATCTCCTGGGAGACTTCCTGCGCGTGATAGATGTACGTCCTGATCGCGCCGGCGGTGGAGAAGATGTTGTTGCTGGCCACCAGCAGCGTGTAGTATTCGTCATCGTCCGGGATATCCGCGCCGCCGTCAGACGTTGTGATGTTCTGGCAATGGTCGTAATACGTGAAGAGGTCGACACAGGTGTTGATCTGTCCGACCTCATATCCGTTGCCGATCGTTCCGGCTTCCTGGCATTTGGCGTCTACTTCCGCGAAGGTAGCGCCGGCAGCAACATACACATCCTCGACCGTCGTAAAGATGGGGTTTCCGCTCTCCGGATTTACCCGGGTCCCGGCGCTGATCAGCACGGGAGCGTCCTGCGCTTCGCTGATATAGAACCTCATGCGCACGGTGGCCACTGTGGCAGCTGGCCGGGGCACGTTGTAGATGGTTTCGCCCAGCGCGTCCAGGTTTGCGCCTGTCGCCCTGGAAGGGATGTTCTGGTTGCCGACCTGGTTGATCAGGTTCCGCAGGCTGGCGATGGCGCTGGCCACCCAGGTCAGGAACAGCTTTTCCACACTCGCGGGCCGGACCGTTGTTTTCACGATGTCCTCATAGGCGTTGGTCAGCTCCTGCAGAATCTCGTTTGTATCAGCTGATACGAACCGGTATCCGGGGTTCCTCTCACTCATCGTCGCTCACCTCGATTCTTACCTGGAATGTGTCAGGGTACAGTTCGTCAATGGAGAAGCTCATGTCATCCACTGACAGGTTCGGCATAAACTGGTCAATGGCTTCGATGATGGCGTTGGTCAGCATCGTCTTGGCCACGTTGACCGGCATATGCAGGTAATCCTTGTTGATTCCGAATTCCCGGTACAGAGGGCATTCATTGATGGCGGTGTTCAGCAGCACATACAGATCCTGCACGGTGGCGCTCGCTTCGTCAGCAGGCTCCAGCGTCAGCTCCATCTCCGCGTTCAGCGGAATGACGTAGACCACGATCTCACCCCCTCAGTGATATTCCTCGATACTGACTTCAGCGTCGACCGACAGCACGTCGCCGTTCACATCGAAATATGTGAAGGTCTCCTTAACGTCGGTGATGACCCATTTTTTCCCGATCTTCTGGGTACCCAGCGTGAAGGTGACCACTTTGGCCTTGGTCAGCATCTTTTCCAGCTTTTTCAGAAACTTCATGGGATTGACGCCCATGAACGCGCTCAGGGTAATGGGAAAGCTGCCCTTCGCCGGGTTCTTCCCGGTAAATTCCAGCAGCGTGTTTCCTTTGTGCAGCTTATGGGTGCCATACTCGACGGATTTGCTCAGTTCCAGCTTTTCAATGGTCTGGATCGCCTTGCTCGACACTTTGAAAGGCACGTCGCCCAGAGCGCCAACCGTCCGCGCCTGGGGTTTGTTCAGCTTGCTCTCACTCATGACGGGATCACCCCCAGAATGTAGCCGTCCTTGTCCACGCCGGTCGGGTAAAGCACCAGCACCTTGTCATTGACTTTCGGTACCCAGTAGCTCTCGCTCACGCCGTGACGGTGGCCGTCAACGTATGTCACGCTGTAGACCGGCGACCGCTGTATGCAGTACAGCCAGTCAGAAACCATATTGCCCGCGTCCGGTAAATAGACGCGGGCCTTCTTTTTCGGCTGATCCACAGAGGACACGACGCCCACGCGGACCATGTTGTCTGCGGTTATCATGCGTGTCCCTCCTTAGATCTTTCTCAGGGTAATTTGTGTGGTGTAGCCGCTGCGGGAAATCTTGTGGCGCACCTTGCTGATCATGTACTTTCCGTCCCAGTAGCCGAACTTCTTCAGCTGAATTGTCTGGCCGGCCATGATGGTCGGATTTCCGGGAAGCGTGAACGTCGCTGTTTTCTCAAACAGGTTGTTCATCTTCAGCCGCATTTCAGCCAGGGCGTTGGCTTCGTCCACGGTCGTCACCTTCTCATTGGTGATGACCAGTTCCTGATGCCTGGCTTCTTCTCCGTCCTCGGTCGGCTCGTTATCGGCCCACTCATCGCTCTTGTAGCAGCCTTCGATACACTTGCCGGTTTTGGGGTCTGTGTACTTCACCGTGCAGATGTCGTATGAAATCTCGCCGGTGGTCGTGCTCAGATCCCAGCTGATGTACTTCTTACTGCCGTAGGTGATGGTGTCGATGATGTCCTTCCGTTCGTAGGAATGCTTATCGAACACGATCAGTTTGTTGTCAGTGATCTTCAGCGACAGAGCCAGATCCTGGCACAGCCGTTTCAGGAAGGCGATGTCCGTCTCCTGGTCCTGCTGTTTCCGGTCATAGGTCGGGTCTCTGGCGCTCAGGTATTTCAGCTCGAGGCCAGCTTTCCCGGCGATCTCCCGGGCGATTCCGCTCATGGTGTAGTTTTCCCACGCCTTGTCGCGCTTCTCAGTCCGGATGCCGCC
>Ga0310786_10005949_pt1 | contig 16389 bp, 38 predicted proteins | sample AusTroGonzalo_MG_FD_203881 | JGI IMG/M metagenome (GOLD analysis project Ga0310786, IMG submission 203881) | Bovine rumen microbial communities from tropical cattle in Woodstock, Queensland, Australia - Gonzalo_03 (v2) (version 2) | ecosystem: Host-associated > Mammals > Digestive system >... | reverse complement strand
TTGGTTTATATAGACAGAGAATATATGTTGAAAATGTAGATGAAATTGTATGGAAGATAGTTAATCTTAAACCGGAAGCCTTCATTACAAAATATACTAATAATAATGTAGATTATTTCTATAATTATATAAAGAATACTGAAATTATTGCTAAACAGTTAGTTAAATATAATGAGAAATATTTAACTGAAGAAAAATATTAAGGAGGTCTTCCGCGTGCAAAGTACAAAAATTATATTCTCTAGAAGAATAAAAGATTTGTTAGTTGATAGGGGATTTGAACCCATTAGAAGATTTGAAGATGTAAAAAGACCAGGGTTCTGGGTTTGGGAATTTCAAGCGACTCCCGCATTTTTAGAAGCATTTGAAGAAGTGGCTTTTAGAAAGGAGGGGGCGCATAATGAGTAAATATAATCCAGGTTTTGCTTTTTATGATACTTATTTTACTTCAATAGAAAAATTACCTATTGAGCAGCAGATGGAAATTTGTTATGCTTATGCCAAATATGGGGTAACTGGGGAAATGGTCAATCCCGCGGAAATGCCTTTAGGTTATTCTTTTACAATGGCTAATAAAACGCACATTGATCAGAGTGTAGAAAGATGGTTACTTAATCAAAGTAAGGCAAATTATAAGATGGATTCCGCTGTAAGCAGAGAGAGAATGATTGCTCAGTTAATTGCGGAAGGTAAGAATAGTAAGGAGATTGCTGAGATAATTTCTATAGAGGGCGGTAAGATGAGTGATAGCGCAATCCGTAAAACCGCACCGTGGAAAGAAAGAAATGATCCAAATTTTAATGAAAAATGGTTAGGAGAAAATTGTGAAAATTCGTGTGAAAATTCACAAAATGGAACGCGGGAATGTGACGGCGGCGTGAATCACAGCGTTCCAAAAAGTGTGAAAAATTGTGAAAATGGGACGGGAATGGAACGTGAAAATTCACAATTGGCGGGAATCTTTTCACAATTTTGATAAAATTGTGAATTTCGTGTGAAAGTGTGTGAATTTTTCACAAAAAATTGTGAATTTTCACTGTGACTGTGCGTGAAAAATAACGCGATTTGTGAAAAAATCGTGAAAATGTTCGTGACGTGAAAAACTAAATATAAATAGACGAACGAACACTTCGTGTTCCTTCGATGCGGTAGAACAGCTTACGCTGTTCTACCTTAGCGGATTGATTAGGGGGCGGGGTTGTTTAAACGGGGTAGGATATTTAATCCCGGGTGGTGTTTTTTGGAGGGGGTCGAAATTTTGGAAAGGGAAAGAATTCTTTTTTTGGAGTGGAAAGAAAATGTATTTATTAAAGAATATTGATGTAAGTAGATTAGATTATGATACATTCTCTAATATTGTAAAAAGTTTAGGTTGTAATTATAAAAAACCTTTTAAAGAACAGAATAAATATGCAAGAAAAAAATGGGATTTAGTAGATGAAAAAAAATTTTGGGAAGAAGAAGAAAGAATAATTAAAAAGTTTAATGAAGAATTTGAACAATATTTAAGAGATGTTATTGATTGGTTAAAAGATAATGATTATTTGGAGGTAGATGATGGTAATTAAGGCGGTAGGAGCAGCGGTGTTTATTACTATAATGGTTAATGCGGTTGATAAATTATATTATTGGTGGAGGGGTAAATGAAGATATATGTAATTGCTTTGATTGTAACTTGTGTAATGACGGTTTATTTAGGTTGGGCGATGGGAGATAAGTGATGACAATAGAGAGAATTATAGAGATAATGGAAGAGGAATATAAGAGGACTAATACTGAAGAAGTACTTGAGGCTTATAGGATTGTTATTAATGCTTTGAAAGTAGCAAGAGAGTTAGAAGAGGAATGTAGAGAGGATATTATGTCTTTGGCGGATAAATGGCAGCTTGGGGATAGGTAAGAGGCGGTTGGTGGGGTAAATTAATTGGCAAACTGGTAAATTGAGAAGACTGGCAAACCCTGGGAAACTCTGGTAGACTTTGATAGACTCTGGTGAATCCTGGGATTGCGGTGCACCTGGACCAGACCCATGATGATTTTTCAAAATTATCGTCTTCGTTTTCCTTATCATAAAAAAAAAGGAGCAGCTTTACGCTGCTCCAATTGCTTTAAGAAACTTTCGGATTACTTCATCGTCGTCCGGATCCGGCTCCTTTTCTTTTACAGTTGCTTTCTTTAAGTCTTTCTCCAGCTCGTCGAACATGATTCTAACAAAATCCTCGTGCTCTTCCCGCGGAATTCCTTTGGTAATAGTAAAAAGATAATCAACAAGGGCTCTTTCTGCCACTGAGCGTGCTTTCCGCTTTTTCTCATCTGCAGAGGCCTTGTCCGCGATCTTCTTTGCTTCTTCTTTTGTTACCCATCCCGCGTCAATGAGTATCTTTAATGCATCACCGGTGTTCATTATAAAATCCTCCTATTTTTATTATATATATATTATAACATAATTTTTCTGAGTTGTCAAGTCTGCGGGAAACGAAAATTGTTGATCGATTTGCTTGTTCATTTGGCTTTATTTGCTTCTTTTGTTCCCCTCACGGATATTTTATCGTTCGGGGACAAAACTATATGTTTGACGAAGGCGGTTTTAAAAAAGTCTTTTTTTTATATTATAACATATTTTTTTTAAGTTGTCAAGTTTGCAATAACCAGGCGGGATGGCCATATTACGGGAAAACTAGGTAAATGGCCAAAAAGCAATTTCGAACAACCAAAAAGTTGAGCCATATACGCGAGGGGCTAGTTCGGCGCACAAGCGTTCGCTCGCGCGCCGCCAAATTCTATCTGTTCTAGAACAAGTAGAATAGCCCGGGGCAAAAAATAACAGGCGAAATCAATCGCCTGTTATCTAGAGAAAGAGAGTCAATCAATCTTTCGTTTCTGCCTTCCAAGTTTCTTTAATTGTGTGGTCAAGCAAAACAATATCATTATCGGTTTCGTATAAAAGCTCAATAGCAATTAAGTCCTGACCATACCACTTTTCAAGCTTACCTGCGGCTTCAGCATAATCTTCCCCGCCTACAAAACCTGTATCAGTTGCTTTTCGTTCTTCGAGTTGGTCATAATAAAGTACCTTAAATCTAAAAAATCTCATTTTTTATACCTCTCTTTCATTTGATAAATTTATTATAACATATTTTTTAATACTTGTCAAGAGCCTTCCGCAATTCTTTTTTGAAATCCGCGCGAGTAGGGTTCTTTGCGGTTTTCATAGTTCTAGTCCCTGTATTAAAACCATTCACCACGCGGTTTTGTTTCTGTTTCTCTTTCCAAGCCTTTTTGGTCATAGTCTTTTTATCATACATTTTCTAATTCCTCTAACTTTCTTTTGTATTCTGTATACAAACTATCAATATCTTCAAAAGTTACATCACTTGCGGTTTGTGCAAACAAAGCAACACCTAAACATCTTTGAATTGCACCTTTTGCAATTTCTTTTGGTGTACTCCATTTGGCTTCACAAGCAATACAAGCATCATTGTATTCCATTTCAAAGAAATCTTTTACTTTATCCAACATTTTGTTTTCTCCTCTCTCTTTTGAACCCAATAACAAAAATTATATCTACAATATCTGTTCTTTCAATACCGCAACGATTATGCAATTCTTCAACACAATTATTACAAATAATAAAACTAGACCTACCAACAGAAGAATCCCAATCCGTTCTCTTTCCGCACATTTTACATTTCATTTTTGTTTACCTCTCTTTCTGATTATAGTATATCACATTATAGGAAAAATGCAATAGGCAAATTATACAAAAAATGCGGAAGATTTTTGTGCAAATTGGATCTTGACAGAAAAATGCGGCGCAGGGCGAGCCCTGTTCGCGCCGCCGAATAACACCTGTTATTATAACAAATGTTATTAAATTGTGTAAAAAACAAGCGATTTTTTATCAAAATCGCTTGAATTTTCTGAAAATTTACTGATTTTTCGGTTTTCGACATTCAGTAATGTTGATTTTGAAGGTTTTTTCACCCAATTTGACCTCAATAAGCTTATTTTCAGTCAAAATCGTGACATTTTCACGCTCTACACCTTCGCAACGGTCAAGATTTGTCAGAATATTCTGAAATAACAACTGTTTTTCTTCAGAGATTTTCACTGTCCGCGGTTTGCGGGGTTTTTTCATTTTGTCGCTGTTTGCGGTTTCTCGAGCAACGCCCGCCGCCTTTTCATTTAACAACGCCTGTTCTTCATTCTCTTCAAAGCCATTGTCCGCAAGCCAAAGGTCAACCGCCTCTGTCCGAGAGATTTTTAATTTCGCTTGCAATTTATCCAACTCTTCATTAGGAATGTTATAGCACTTGTTATCTTTCGTGTATCTCATTTTCACACCTCTTGTTATTAAAAGGGGCAAGGCGAAACCTCGCCCCTAACAACAGTTGCTATTGTTTGAAGATTAGGCGGTTGCCTTAAAGTAGGCAACCTTCTTCTCGACCTCGCGGTCAATCTCGCCAGCCTTAGCAAGCTGAGACAGCAAAGCGGTCATACGAGAGGGAGTAACCTCAAACTTACCTGCAAGCTCGCCTGCACGATAGCGACCACCTTCTGCAAGGAAAGCCACAATCTCGCCCTTGAGAACGGCGTTCTCTTCCTGATGAGCGGTAGCTTTCTTAGAAGAAGCCTTCTTGTCGAGAATTGCGACACGACCGTCAACAAACTCGGCAAGGTCATCACGACCTACGCCACGCAGAACCTCTGCAACCTCGATGAACTGATCCTTAATAGTAACCTTGTTTGCCATAATGCAATACCACCTTTCTTTTGTTTGAAATGTTTTCTTGTTCCTTTTGATATATTTATTATATCATATTTTTTTTATTTTGTCAACTCTTTTTTTATTTTTTTTTGAAATTTTTTGTGATGGGCGGTTGACTTTCCCTCACCTCTTATGTATATATTATAACAAAATTTTTTTAAAATTGCAAGTATTTTTTCTTAAAAAAGTGCACAATTTTGGGAAAAATTTTTGTACAAAATTTTTTGAAAAATCGCTTGACAAAATGTGCGGGAGGTGGTATAATAGAAAATTTCGCGCAAACCCGGCGGTTTGCGCGCCATTATATCACGGGGTCGACTTTTTGTCAACCCCAAACTTCATTTTTTTCATAAAATTTGTGGAAAGCCTTTTCGCATTTCTTCCACATCTTCCGCACTTTTTTAGGGTGCCTTTTTGCGTAATTGATTGCCCATTGAGTAGCCATAATTTCATCGGGGAGGTTGAAATACTGATTATGTAATTTTTCCATTTCTTTTTCATCATCAGTATCATTCAATTCATTTTCAATACGCTCTTTTTCTTCAAGACAAAATTCGTAAATATCTTCTTGAATGTTATCATTTGCTTTTTGGTGTCCTACTTCGTGGAGAAGAAACAGTACAAAAGGAAACTCACAATCATACTTGAAACGGTCTGCAAAAAACTTAGTCAAGCACTTGTCACCAAAAGTTCCTTCAACAAGAGAAAAAGTAACTTTATTATCAGTGAAATAATAAGCAAATTCATCACCGCAAACTGCCTTGCTAATGCCAAAAGGTGCAAGCTGTGCGGAAACCGCTTTATTAAGTTTCTTCATTCCTTTTACTTTAGCCATTGTCTTTACCTCTCTTTCTATATCTACTATATCATATCTTTTTCATTTTGTCAAGCGGTTTTGGTAAAAATTTTCGGCCCGGGCCTTTGAAAGAGAGGCGGTGTTTCCACCGCCTGCTTTTTAGTTCATTCTCAACACATCAGCAAATGCGTGTACGATTTCAAGCCAAAGTTCATCGTCTTCCGCATACTCTGCAAGCATTTCTTCGGTAACCTCATCGGGGAAGCCATAAGTCTGCCAAAAATTCAAAATATCTTCATCTTCAACAGTTTCAAGAACATAGGCATTCATACCGCCCATAATATTCATTCTAAGGGTTTTGATTTCGTTCATTTTTTAAAATCCTCCACTTCATTCATTAAATAAAGCCAACACTTTCTTGCTAAGTCATTGCTATTTATATCTTCTTCAAAATTATAATTATTTTCAATCCATTTTATAAATTGCGTTTTGTTTTGTGCAAGAAAATCTGCAATAACAGCACTATATAAAATAATTTCTAACTTTCTCTTCATCTTTTGTTACCTCTCTTTCTTTAAACTACATCAATATTTTGTACATCTGCGGAATAATATAATTCACCGAAATTGAATGTCATTAAAACAATTTCAAGATTATTTTCTCGCGCGATTTGTTGTGCTTCATCAAATAAATCATAAATCTTGTTTCTTGCCTTTTTTAAAGCATGGTCTTTTCTGATTTTCCTTTCTTCCTGAATCTGGCAATATAACTCTTCAATTTCTTCATTCGACATTGTTTTAAAATTCATCTTTTGTTACCTCTCTTTCATTTTCTATATTTATTATAACATATTTTTTATTATTTGTCAAATACTTTTTCCCAATCAATAGAAATTTCTTTACCATAAGTTGAAAATTCATAACATTCCAATGGTTCGTTATCAAGAGTAACTTCTAAAATTTTATACCACATTTTAATTTCTTCTTGAGGATAAAAAGATCCCTCTTCTCGCATAGAATAAATTATATCTTTTAAAGCAGTATAACAATTTTTTAATGAGGTATAAATACCTATACAAAAATAATCTGAACTACAACTAATTAAAGAATATGCTTTCATTTTTCATTCTCCCTTACTTTTGCTACAAGATAAGTATAGGTTTCAAGGTCTTTAGCCGTCCACCGCCTAAACTGACAGATTTTCTTTGTGCCCTCTCTAACAAGATTGCGGCGGTCGGTAGGATTCGTAAGGTCGTAGCCCTTCGGCGACCGCACGATACAAGCAACAGGTCTGTATTTACCATTCTTTGCGAAAAGGGTTACTTGATATTCTTTCATCATAGCGGTTTACCTCTCTTTCTATAAATACTATAACATACTTTCTTTTGTTTGTCAACACTTTTTTGAAAAATTTTTTGGCCCGGGCCTTGCGGCCGCCGCCCTATTAGATACCTAACAGAGCAAGCAAGCCATCAATAATATTTTCATTTGCGTCAATGGTAGCACCCAACCGCCAACCATCACGAACCTTTTTGTTATCATCAACAAGCACCTGATAACCGCCAAGTTTGCGAGTGCAATTTGCTTTTGTAGTTCCATACTTTACAAGGTGGATTTCGTCAAAGGGAAAATCATACTTTTTCAGCCACGCGAGTTTTTCAGCCCTAACAGCGTCATCATACTCTTTTGTGCTGTCTTTGGAAAGCCAAGTCGTTACTGCAATCCGCCAACCCTGTAACTTGAGCGTTTCAAGAATGTCCTTCAGAGCGTCCATATCATACATAGGCTTTGCAACTCTGTAAGGCTTTGCATTGTAAGACCTCAGCATTTCAAGCCATCCATCAACACCATAAAGGTCTGCGATTGTACCATCCATATCGAATACCAAAGTTTTGTTTTCCATTTTTGTTACCTCTCTTTCTCTCTCTTTCTGATATTATAATACCACTTTCGGGATAGGATTGCAATAGTAAATATGCACAAAATTGCCGTAAAAAATTTGTACACTTTGCCTATTGACAAAAATTCGGCCCTGCTTGCGCGTGCGCAGGCCGCCAAAAATAGCGGGTGTTATTTAATTGGGTTAATAAAAGGCTCCCACTAGGGGAGCCTCTAGGAAAGAGGGAAACAAAAACAATCGTTATCAAATGCGCCTTGGGGGAGTCGAACCCACCTTGACCACGATTAAAAGTCGTGTGCGTAGCCGTTACGCTAAAGGCGCAAGCCCTTACTTAATGCGAGGGGTGGCAACCTTGCCATTAGGGAAGATTACATTGTCAAACATAACCTTAAACCCCTTAACCTCCGCTCTTGCCTTGAAAAGCGGGTCGGCGTTCCACTTTGCAATAAACTCTACCCTAGTGTTAGGGCACTCCTCTCTTTTGATACCTCTCATAGCTTTATACCTCCTTTGGCGGTCTGTGCTTGGTTAACTTGAGCGTGTACTTGTTACCATTAAAAGTGAAACTCAATTCGGTTTCGGTTTTCAGTGAAGTATCCACCGCACCTAAACTTTTGATGAATACATCTACATTTTTTAAAATGTAGCCTTTTTCTTCATCCACTTTGCGCTCTCTCGGTTTCCGCTTTTTGGTTTTCTCACTACCTGTGCGTTCCGTTGCACTATTGATTTGGGCTTTCTTTGTCATTTCCTCGCCCTCATCTCCGATAAAATCATCCGCATCATCTTCGACAAGCTGTTCCGCTTCGTAACGGCTGATTTTTAGCTTTTCCATATACTTTTTAATGGTATCTTCTTTCTGTTTCTTTGTCATTTGCAAACCCTCTTATACTTGGGGGATAGTTTCAAAACCCTATCCCCCGACTACTTGTTACCTATCAAGCGGAGAAGTAAGCGACTTTCTTCTCAACCTCTCTCTTGATTTCCTCAGCCTTAACAAGCTGTGTCAGAACAGCGGTCATTCTGCTCGGCGTTACCTCAAACTTTGCAGCAAGGTCGCCAGCCCTGAACTTTTCACCACTCTCTGCAAGGAAGTCCTTAATCTCGCCCTTCAGAGCGGCATTTGCTTCCTGCTGTGCAGTAGCCTTCTTGTTTTCGGATTTCTTATCAAGGACAGCGATACGACCCTCGATAAACTCCGCAAGGTCAGCTCTGTCAACTCCCTTGAGAACCTCAGCTACCTCTACAAACTGCTCCTTAATCGTTACTTTCTTTGCCATAGTGCAATACCTCGCTTTCTTTTTTTTGTTTTGTTTTCTTTTGATATATTTATTATATCATATTCTTATTAAGTTGTCAAGTATTTTTTTTATTTTTTTTTGAAGTTTTTTCTTCTTGGAATTGACTGAAATGGGTTTTCTCTTAATGCCTTGCAAGTGGTACACATCAGAGGAGTTTTCCTCACTTACTATTAAGTCGTTTCCTTTATCTTATGTATTTATTATAACATAATTTTTTTTGTTTGTCAAGAAGTTTTTTTATTTTTTTTTGAGGTTTTTTATTTCCCTCTGTCCTCTTGACAATTATAGTATAACACATTCGCATAGAATTACAATAGGCAAACTATACAAATTTCGGGATAGATTTTTGTGCATCTTTTTTTGAATTTTCGCTTGACAAAATGCGTGGGGTTGTGGTATACTGGAATTTCGGCGCTCGCACGACCAAAGGGCGGGCGTGCTCGCGCCGGCAAAAATTGCGGGTGTTATTTTTTTAGAGTAAAAGAAAAGCGGTTAGGGGCAACCGCTTTTCTGTATTTGGGTGGGGTTTAGATTTTTACCCGCTGTGCCATCTGTTTCGGGTCACCCGAAACTTTTTCGGGGATAGGCTCGAGATTTTCCTTGACAGTCCAACCGCCAGACTGCAAATTCAGAGCCTCAACCATAGAGGTTGTCTTTACAGAAGAATTACCCTTAGTGCACTCATAAACCAACTTTCTCATTTTTATTACCTCTCTTTCTTATTTTCTATAATTATTATAACATATTTTTTTTAAGTTGTCAAGCCTTTTTTAAGAAAAGATTAAAAACAATCAATCCTACGGTAATGGCAAGGCAAGCGCAATCCTTGACCTTATCCGCGGCAGGTCTACGCAGTTTAAAATTGCGGTAAACCGCTGTACAATTCGCCAACAGATAAACGCACTGACCGAGATAAAAGTTAGCACCAACAGTGCACTGACCTACGATCAAAAGTACAAGCACTACATACTGAAGATTTTGGATTTTTTCGATTTTCTTATTCATTCGGGATACCTCTCTTTCACTTTCTATAATTATTATATCAGGCTATTATTATTTTGTCAAGGGGTTTTTGAAAAAAATTTTCCGGCCTTTGGATTTTTGGGCGGCCTTTATGCAAAGGCCGTCCGCAATTCCATTTCTTTTCTTTTTCTTTGCGGCAACCGCCAACAAGAGGTGTAAATCTTAGTATCCATTTTCTTATGTGTTGCGTAACACTTCGCCATAATTTCAACTTCAATTTTCACATCTTCAAGCCCTGTATGACTTTCCGCAAAATTGACTTCCTTAGTCAAAAATCTGTATGCGCTTTCCGCACTTGTTAAAATATTGTTTGCGTCACTTACAAGACCATTTTTTTCTGCAAAGTCAATATAGCTTTTAGTATTTAAAAGGGTCTGACAAGCCATAGACCAAATGCAAAAATATTCAGTACCAAAAGGGAAAAACCATCTGCAAAAACTTTTTGTTGCGTATCTTACGACATTGTTCAATGCTCTTTTGTCAAAACCCATATTATACGCACCGACTTTTTTTACCTTATAAGTTTTCATATCTTCGGCTATTGTTTTTTTAATATAGCGGAGGGTTTTAATTTCACGCTTGCCATTTTTAATATCATCCCAATACTGAGGAATTTTATCTGCGTAATAGGCACTTTTCATTGTGTCCTTTAAATCAAGGAAAGTTTCAGCTACAACGAAAGACCGTTCAAGGTAAATCTTTCCTGACCTATCGCAAATAGCATAGCCAATATCATAAGGCAAAGGCTGTTCAATGCTATTGCAAGTTTCAGTATCAATTACAAGTAACTTTTCTGTGGTTCTCATTATGTAACCTCTCTTTCATTTGATAATACAAGTATACACCCACAAGAGAAAAAAGTCAAGCGGTTTCCGCATAAAATATTGCACAAAAAATTGCGGGTGCTGGCTCTAAAGTTTGTGCATCTTGCCTATTGACATTTTGGGATCTGGCGCCCCGGAAAAAAGTTGAAAAAATCGCTTGACAAATGGCGGAAGGTGTGGTACAATAAACAATTCGGGCCGCGGCGATTGGAGGGCGACCGGCCGCGGCCCGCCGGAGGCTCAAACTTCAAAAGTGTCTGAGCCAAAGAATTTTACCATTTCATAAAATTCTTCTGTGGAGTTGCAAGTGAACTCCGCGCCGTTTATCTCACAACATTTCTCACCGTAAGCCTCAAAAAATATAGCAGAGTCGGTTTCCGCAAGGACATTAAAATTAGATTTAATAAATTGTTTATGAGTCATTTTTTTTTCTCCTCTCTTGTTTAGCAAACTTGTGATAAATTATGAAACATATTTAAAGAAATATCCCATCCATTATTATTACTTTTTTTTAAAACAGACGAAACTTTTTTCAGCTTTGCAATTTGTTTAGTATTCATCAGAGTTGCGCTGTCAAGCTTAATCTGAACTTCTGAACCCTTGAGGTTAATATCGCCCTGCACCCAAAAAGGAACGGTGTCTTTTTCCCATTTCTGTCCGTAATACTCGGTGACAAGCTTTTCAAAAATCTCGCCCTTGTTATACTTATCACTAACGAGCATATCGGCGGATCCCAAACAAATAGGGTCTTTTTTCATAAGCTGTGCCTTGTGTGCCTTCTTGAGGCGGAGACGGAGGTTTTCGCCCTGGTTGCGGCTTGCCTGCTCTACATTAAGAAAACGTGGAGCGATTTCCGCAAGGTTTATAAAGTAGAGCATTTTATCAGAGATAAAGCCCACAATGTAGCTATCAGCCGCGCTATATTTTCTGTAGTTGTTAATCATTGTTCTCTTGGTCATTTTGAGTACCTCTCTCTCTTGTTTATGTCTTAATTATACGCTTTTGTGCCGGAAAAGTCAAGCTTTTTTGAAAAATTTTTTTTATTTTTTTTTGTGGGGGTAACGAGTGCTTTTTCTGACTCCCGTCGGCTTTGTCAAGTCAGCGGAAACCCTACTTGCGGTCTCGCCAGTGCCCCACCTCTTGATTATAATATACCATACTGGATGAGGAATTACAATAGGCAAATTGCATAAATTTTGGGAAGTAAATTTGTGCAAAATTTTTTAAAAAAACGCTTGACAAATAACCTATGGAGTGGTATAATAAACAAATGCGGCGCGCTGCGGAGGGGTGTGATCGCAAGCGCGCCGCCAATTAAAAAAGAGCCTTTCGGCTCTTTTGGTTACCAAGATTATCCATCACCACAGTGCGTCCCACTTCTATTCAGTACTTGGCTGGGCCTTTGGTTCATATTTGTAACGCGCATATGGTGACGGCCATGCGCGAGAGTTGTCTTTGGCGGTTAGGTCTTATATTCTCAACTTGTGAATTCCGCTCTTTGCGGTTGCCCTTCCTCAACTCTGTACTTATTATATCATAAGGGTTGAGATTTGTCAACCCTTATTTTTATTTTTTTGTTGCTCCTCATACAAGAGGAGCAAGACATTTTTCGATGAAGGCAAGATCTTCTTCTCTTGCGATAAATTCAACTTTCACCCAATCAAGTTCAATGGTCTCCCGCTTTACAAAGCAAGGAATTGCATTGATGATGGTAGTTAAAGCGGCATCAAGAGTTGCAGAGTTTTCGATGTAGTAAATTTTAGTTGCCATAAGATTTTCCTCTCTTTCTTTTTATGACTTTATTATAGCATAGAGGTTGAGGTTTGTCAACCCCTATTTTTAATTTAATTCAATAATTTTTTCTTCAATAGTTTCCCAATAATCACGAACCTCAGGAGCCCTGTGCATGCCATATCTACGATCGCTTTTATATTTTTCAATAGCCAACTTTAAAAGCTTTTCGGTTTCTTCTTCAGAAACATACACTTCATCAAACCAAACTTTGTCTTTATCCCCATAAAGGGTAGCCCATGAAAAAATATGAATTCTCTTTTCTTCTACCTTAGTAATAATTCTTTTCATTTGAGTTTCCTCTCTTTCTCTTTTCTATGGTTTAATTATATCACCGGAAAATCATTTTGTCAAGTACTTTTTAAAAAAATTTCGGGTAGCCCTAGTCCGTTCGCACTTTAAACCCGTATGCGTCTAGCGTACTATTTATATAGCGGGTGGCAGGTCTTTGTTGGTGGCTCTGTTCCAACTTTCAGTTTACAGTCTTACTACTCCAACTTGTGGGTTCGCCCATCGTCGCTTGCACTTGCTACGCGTTAGGGTGTTTGCATTCCTGCTCTGCTAGGGTTCGCTTATCGCATCCCCGCTTTCTGATTATAATATACCATACTAGTTTTAAGAAGTCAATATACAAAGTGCACAAATTTTGGGATAATTTTTTGTATAAATTTTTTCAAAAAACCACTTGACAAACAGTTAAAGAGGTGGTATAATTGAACAACTCGGCGCGTCGCGGGATGGGTGGGATCGCAGACGCGCCGGCCGCCCATTAAATAACAACTATTTTGAAAACGCCTATTATTTTATTTTAAAAGGTTGACTTTTTTAGTCAACCTTTTTTTCCAATAGTTTAATCATAACACTTAATTTTAAATCCAGGTTGCTAATATCTAAAAGCTCATTATAGTTATCCCAATCGTTATCAGTAGCCTGATTTAAAATTTCCTTTCCAAAATCTCTTAATTCTTTTGTTTTTTTAATATAGTCAGCAATCATTTTTTCCATTTTATTTTCTTCCTTTCTTTATCTTATATATTTATTATACATCCGGAATTTTATTTTGTCAATCCCTTTTTTAAATTTTTTTATGATTGGGATTTTTCAATCCCAATCATAAGACACTACATCTTCATAATCAATATTATGATTTTCACACCACTTTTTAAAATTTTTCTTTTCGCTTGCGATTACACAGTCGATGTATTCTTCGGTGGTTAATTCATTTACTTTTCTCATTTTGTTTTCCTCCTGTTTGGTGGTTTTGTTTTCCTCTTTCTGATTATAATATACCATAACTTTTACTTCCGGTCAATACTTTTTTGTAAAAAAATTGCACAAATTAAAAGCCTTAATTTTGTGCATTTTACCTATTGACAGATAACCAAAAATGTGGTATAATAAATTTGAACCCACCCACCCACCCTGAAGTTCGGTCCCGAACGGATGTTCGGGTTTTGTTCGGTTAAAAAGAAGGGCTTGCGCCCTTCTTTTATTATGCAATTTTTACTTTTTCTTTTTCAATCCATTCTTTATACTTTACGATTTCTTTATCCTTTTTTACAATACCATTTTCAGTTCTGCAACGCTTTTTGCTTTCTTCAATCTCAGCAATCTTTTTTGTCCATCTTTCAATTTTTTCTTTTGCGTATTCCTTTTTTCCTACTTCTTCATACCAGTCAAATTCTTCAACCGTTTCTTCTTTAAAAGTGAATGTAGCTTCATCCATTGTTTTGGCAACGATTTTCCAATCTCCTGTATACCAACCGCCGTGGCCGTGAAAATTTTCAGTAGCTTTTTTTGCTTCTTCAAAAGTATCAAATTTTCCACGATTTTCAAATTCAGTATGGTATCCTTCAGGGTCTGCATAACTTTCTTCATAAGCGAAATACATTGTTCTCATAATTTTTTCCTCTCTTTCTTTAGATCCGGTGTTTTTGTTTTCTATGATTTTATTATACCACTTTTTTCGGTTTTGTCAACTGTTTTTTTAAATTTTTTTTATTTTTTTTGGTCGGGTGAAAGAGGCTTTTTCTGAAAAATGACATCTTTGTCAAGTTATCACTTCCCCTACTTGCTTGTCCTTCAGAGCCGACCGCCTCGGGTTTTGTTTCTTTCTGATTATAATATACCATACCGGCTCTAAGAAGTCAATATACAAATTGCACAAATTTTAGGATAAAAATTTGTGCATTTTTTTTACAAAAAACACTTGACAAAATCTGCGGACTGTGCTATAATGCGAAATTCGGTGCGCTGCGGACAGGGGTGGATCGCAAGCGCACCGCCGAATAAAAAGCACTTTCCGCGAAAGAAAGTGCTTTTGCTTTAACATTCTCTATCTTTATTATATCATAAAGATTAAAGTTTGTCAACTCTTTTTTTAAATTTTTTCTACCACCAGACCAAGCTCATTCTCAAGTACCTCTACCTCAGTAGGTCCAAGTTCTACCTTATCTGTATAAACTGCTTTCCCATCTACTAAGTAAGTAATCTTGTAAGTTGCTACCATTTTGTTTTCCTCTCTTTCTTTATCTTATGTACTTATTATAAGCTTTTTATTCCGGTTTGTCAATACTTTTTTTAATTTTTTTTATTCTTTTTCCATTTTCACAATGTAAATATTTTTTCTAATTTGTGTCCATTTTGTTTCGGTGTAACTATGTCCGCTCCAAGGATCGGTGTGAGTTGTAACCTTTTTAGTAAAGATTTCTACTTTATCATCATCATTCATTCCTTCAATCATTGCTTTGATGTCTTTTACTGTCATTTGTTTGTCCTCTCTTTCTTTATCTTATGTACTTATTATAGTCTACTTTTTCCGGTTTGTCAATACTTTTTTGAAAAAATTTTTTATTTTTTCTTATAAATAATATCAACACAGTAGCCGTTTTCTTGGCAGTCATACCCCATTCCGCAAGAAGATACATAATCCTTTTTGCGAATGTTATTATAGTAAGAAAGAGCAGCCCATCTGTTACTTCCAAAATTCTTTATTGTAGCATTACCTCTTTTAATAGTAGTCATTTTGTTTACCTCTTTTTTTATCTTATGTACTTATTATACACCGGATTTTTTGTCTTGTCAATACTTTTTAACAATATTTTTTATTCTTTTTCTACCTTTATTATTTCATCATCATACCTTGTACTATTCGTAGTGTTGTTATAGAAGGTCACTTTTACGCGGTCTCCCGCATTGAAACCATCACCATAGAATCCCCACAGATTACCTGTCTGGTCTATCACTATTACATCATCACTATTCACTGTATCAACTACACAAGTCATTGTGTAATGATTTTCAATATAGCCTGCGATACCTGGCAGAATAACAAATGTTATCATAATCAATACAATAGATACTACATTAGTTAATGCCTTATAAATTACATCATTCTCTCTCTTGTTATTCATAGTGTTATCTCCTTTATTGATCCTCTTGTTTACACTTATAATATATCATACAATAGAAAGAATGTCAAGTCTTTTTACTATACATTTTGTACAAATCTTCATTGTATTATTTGTATACTTTTACTATTGTTGATTGATTAAATAACTTGTGTTATTTATGTGATTTGATGTGCTCTATTGGATCGAACATTTGTTCGAACAATTTTTGCTGAATCGCGATGAATATGCAAAAATCGGCAGGCTTCGATCGTGCGCCTGCCGAGCAAAAAGTGTGTCAACTACACACCGTTTCTTTTATGAGGGCGGGGGTATAATTCGGGAAAAAAATTTTGAAAATTTTGAAATGGTCTTGTGCTCGACAAAAATCTCTCCAAAAGTTTTTTTGAATTCAGAAAACGACAACGAAAACAAAAGCAAATCAATTCAATTCCCGCCAAAAATACCTACACGCCTATATGATTCTCCGTCTTACGACAAATTTAAAACTTCTTCCCCCATTCTCCATTTCACATTTACAATTTGGACAATGACAAAATCTCTTTTCTGCAGCGACCTTCCCGCACCCACTACATTC
>Ga0310786_10005948_pt1 | contig 16391 bp, 27 predicted proteins | sample AusTroGonzalo_MG_FD_203881 | JGI IMG/M metagenome (GOLD analysis project Ga0310786, IMG submission 203881) | Bovine rumen microbial communities from tropical cattle in Woodstock, Queensland, Australia - Gonzalo_03 (v2) (version 2) | ecosystem: Host-associated > Mammals > Digestive system >... | reverse complement strand
ATTTCACCAACCTTTTTTTACAGTATCTCACCAGAGCCAAATAGAGAGCCGCTATTGTGTTTTTGCAGTTGAGATGATAGATTATATTACCTACATTAAGAAAAGAGATTTTAAAGCCCGTTTTGTGGATCGGTAATTTTTAAAACCTTTGACAAATATACTAAATGTTTACCATAAACTTTAATAAAAAAGTAATATGTTTTAGTCTTTTTTTTGCTCTTGTAAAATCTTGAGCACCCTGGCTATGAGCTCAGGATCAACACTGAGATTAGGATCGATCAGATTGCTGCCATCCTTACTGAGTCCGCAGTGGCCGCAGTACTTCTGATCCGGAGTCATCACGGCACCACAGCGGATGCACTTGGTAGGATGAAGGATCTCTGTGTCAGGCAGCTCCGAGTCCTGCAGGCCTGAGCGCCTCAGGAACTCCTCATCAATATCCTTCTCAGATAGTATGCTGTAAGTTCTCATCATCTGAGTATTTTGATTACCCCAGGCCAGCTTTTTAATTATTGCCTCGCTGTATCCGTCTCTTGTGAGATGAGTTATACGGCTTTTCCGGAGGAGATGCAGATGCACCTTTTTCTTGATGCCTGCACGAGCCGCCACATCTTTGAGCAATGTATGATACCTGCAGTAAGTGAGCGGCTGATTTCTGTTTGTTATCCAGATGTAATTTTCTCCGGATGCCGGAGCGCTGCGCTCATATGTATTCCTCCACTCTATGAGATGCGGAGCTGCCAGGATGAGCCTGGCATATCTGGTCTGCCTGGTTTTGAAGTCCGCCAGCCTGACTCCGGCACCGTAAGCATCAAACTCTATATCTTTCCAGCGGAGATTTGCTACCTCCGAGATGCGCCCGGCAGATTCATAGAGTGTAGCAATGAACGCCCGGTTCCTGGCGGAGCCGGCATGTGAGATCAGCTCCAGGACCTCGCCAGGAGTGAGGAGCTCAGATGCGGCAGTGGTCTCAAAGTTGATTGGTATATTTTTGATCTCTGTGATTTTTTTGAGATTTAATTTTACCAGCTTATTCTCCGCCAGGTATCTCCAAAAGCTTTTGCATGATACCAGGAGTGTGCTTTTTGTGTTTTGAGTGTATTTTGTAGAATGCATATTCCGAATACGAGCATAGATTATATCAATAGTAAGCTCTCTGATGCCGCACTTGGGAGAGATTTTTTGCATAGTGCAGATGTGCTGAATGTTCCTGATAATTGTGCTGTTCTTGATGAGACCGCGTGTGCCTAACTTGTATGCAATGTAACCGCGGATCAGCTCGGCATCATCTTCAGAGATTACACCCTGCCGGAGATGTTTTTGGATCTCCTCCTCCGGTGATGTATCTATACTGAATACCGATTTCATACCTTACCCAACCTCTCGAGCTCTTCTTTGAGTGTGTACGGATTTTTCCGATATTCCTTCTCACGCTCTTTGAAGTCCTTGGCCATCTGATAATCCTGCCATGCGGCATCCTCTCTACCTGTGTCTTCATTCATGTGGACATAATCAATGATCATCTGATGAGCCAGGTTATCGGAGATTATGTATCCCTCATTTCTGAAGTATGGGATATAGAATTGGCAGCGAGTTATGGCGATCCTGTGGCCGTTTTTCCTGGAGCTGATATATGGGATATTCTGGAGATCCAGGAACTGATATAGGTTATGCCGGAGCTCTTCACGATGCCTGAAGGTCTCCTGAGATCTGGCCAGATAGAGCTGATATTCTTTGATGAGATTTTTGAGCTCCTGGTTTTTCTGCAGTTCCTGGTCCTCCAGGATCTTCTCATCGCTGAGTATCACATCTATCACATCCCGGATCAGAGAGCTCATCCGATACGGCATGTACTTGGTAAGGATTTCTTTTTGCCGTTTTGTTAAATACACGGATGTTTTTGAGTAGTAGCCCATAATATTAGTACCTCCTAAAAAATTGACGCCAGTCGCTACTGAAGATCTGCATATTTTCACCCATAACCCCCCTCCGGAGCTCTTCACCTTCACCACCTACACAAAAAATAAATACTAACAATAACAAATTATGTCGTATTCCGATTTTAAAGATGAAATTTTTAAAAACTTCAGATTTTAAAGATTTAGGGTATTGCGGCTTGTATTGCAGTTTTTGATTTTGCGATCCGGCATCAAAAATTTTTGACTCGTGAACCCCCACCCTTTCCTTTTTCGTCTGATGTTCAGTAACGCCTGGAGTCATTTTATCACATCTGCAAAAAATTGAAAAATTTTTGCGGAGCTGCAAAACTGGAGTTATCATTCTTTATCACCTTCTGCCAGGAGCTTATTTTTGAGCTGATCTAAATATTTAAAATCTAAATTTCTCTTCAGATATTCACAGTTCTCATGTTCTATACGGTAATCTCTTGATAATGTTTCACGTTCTTTGATCAGACTTTCAGTGAATGCGATCAACTTCTCAGCTGCATCTCTCTTGCCGGAGCACTGGCCACACTTGCATCCTGAGCTCTCATAAATCTCCTCATCCTCCTGCATCATCTCATCCTCCTGCTCCTGGACCTCCTGCAGTTCCTTCTCCAGCTCCTCGACCTTCTGGCCCAGCTGGTCATCCAGGATGATCTCAACATTATCCATGTTATTCAAAATATCCTCTTTCATAAATACTCCCCATATTTTTTTATCATTCCCAGCATCTCCATTGCAGACGGAATAAATGCCGCAATAAATGCCGTTATTACAAAACTATCAAACATATCCGGATTAAAAACATCCAGCGCAAATATGATCAGAGCTGCAGGCAGTCCGAAAACTAATGCAAAACCAATCGGCAAAACAATTGATTCCACACCGACATTATAACCCATTATGTTCATCCGTATATCCCCTCAAAAATCATAAAAATCCCCATACCTACTGCAGTGCCGACTCCGCCAGAAAGAAGAACATTAGGCAAAACATCCTCAAACATCCACGGATAGAAATAATCCAGAATAAATGTAATCAGAGCGGCAGGTATTCCAAAAAGGAACAATCCAAAGATTAATCCCATTATTGCCACAATTGGACTATCTTCCATCAGCATACCTCCATAGCAATTTTGAATGTTGCCCAACCTGTCAGGAGTAAAACATCTATCAGCCAGCCCTGTGGGAACACTGCAAAAAAGAATATGAGCAATGCTGCAAAACTGAAGACTCCTACCCAATACAGAAACTCCCAGAATAGATCAGCCAGATCTTTTCTATGACTCATATTATCAGAGCTCTCCGGCATCATGACTCCTCCGGATATTCAAGGTAGTTGTATAACTCCTCATCATTCTCAATTGCACACTCGACCTCATCCAAAATCAAGCCTCTAAAATCTTTATCATCAGTATCCAGATACTCCTCAAAAATCTCTTTCAAGGTATTATCAAAAATTTCGAGGATTTGATCTAATGGTGATTTGTCCTCAGTCATCAGCATACCTCCTCTCCATCATATGTGATGGTCTTGGCCAGATGCTCCCGGAGCTCCGGCATCTGCTCAATGTCCTTCTTAAGATGATCCAGGATATACTGCAATAGGTATCTGTCAATGTGGAAATATTCACAATTCATACTCATGATGTTCTTACCTACCAGATACATCACAAGCCTCTCGGCAGAGCTCTCCGGCATCAGTTCTCCTCCTCCTTCTTATATGGATACTCATACTCACGATCATCACTTTCCGAGTAACCCACATATTCGGATAATCCCGGCTCAGGTTCATCATTAAGCTCAGCATACTCCGAATAAGTCGGCTCCGGATCATCAATGTAATGGAAATTTGACACGTAGGCATTCAGGACATCCTTAAAGAGCATGAATGCATACCAATTTGCTTTTAGAGAGCACATTGTGTAATTTCCCCGATCTGCCTGGCTCATGTAGTGTGCCAGATTGCGTCTGAGCTCCCACCAAGTATCATCAATATCAGACATCTGCTGATGAAGGAGATCCAATATGATCCCCCTCCCTCCTCCGGTTCCCGGAGCATCCTGTGATCCCGGCATCAGTCCTCAGCCTCCACATCACTCATATCAAAGCTCCGCTCAAACATCTCCAGCATCTCCCTGAGCATATCCATCTCACAAAAACGGCATCGTAATGCGGAGTCTGTGTAACTGCCATCTGTTGCCTCATCGCAATACTTCAGGAGATGTGCAGTGATCCTCATGGATGTGCTGTCAATCTCGCCCAGCTCTTCATAAAGTTTGGAGATCAGGTAATCCCGATCTGTATTCAGCTTCTCCTTATCGGTATCAGCCAGCATCAGTACACCTCCGCATCCGAGCTCATATCATACCCTCTGATTCTTGATTCATTTGCCGGTGTGCACATCATAGCTCTCTCCAGGAGTCCAAAGTTTAAAGTGCTTTGAGGAGTATAGTTATTATTGCCGCTGTCTTTCACGAAATGCGATCCTGAGAGCCTCCGGTAAAATGAGGAATTATCACAATTCAGCCTCATTTTTTAGGCCTCCTTCGTTACTATTCTGATTTTGCCCCAGTTATTCAAGGCATCCTCTTTGCATGCGTTTATTGTCTCTTCTGAAGGCACAACTCCTCTGAGCTGGCCAAGTGTGAATACCAGGTTTTTCATTGTGGCATCAAATTCTTCTTGTGTTTTTTCGTAGATCATTTTTTCAACTCCATTAAAATTCTGTCAATGCTTTTTGCTGCATCCCATCTCCTGCCTCAACAGGTATTTTCTGTTTGTAGCTGAGCTGCACCAACTCACACCTCAGCTCCCTGAACTGCTCCTCCAGTGCAGTGAGAGTCTCACTGCCGGAGCTTATCTGCTCCTCCACTCTCTCCAGGTAGATCATCAGCCGCTGATCGTTTTTGTCCGTCTTCAGCTTGCCGACATCTGCAGGACTGTTGATCATGCCGCTGATGTTCCTGAGCATGTTGCCGATAGATGCAATGTTTTGGCCCAGGACCTCTGCGGAGTCATACAGCTCCCAGCCTGCCGCATGGAGCTGCTGCAGTTTTTCATCCTCGGCATCACACCAATCAATCTCCGGATAAGGTCTTACTCTCATGCTGCATCCTCCTCCGGTGGGAATAGCTTATCCTCAAAGTCAAAAAGGAGCGCATTATTGTTAATCTCATTTAAGAAGTATTGAACATCTTCAAGGTATGATTTATGATAACCCGCAACCTCCGGCTTATAATAAGCCAGGATATCCAAATACGCAAGCGCACCATAGAGCGAATCATTAAATGAGTCTATCAATCTCCCAAGGACATGCTGGAGAAATTCAGGACTGATTTTCTTAAACTTATATGCACAGCCCTTAAATTGCTGGAATGTCGGACCATATTGCTCTGGGACATCTCCATTAAAATAATGCTGTTTAAACCACTCAACGGCATCATCCGGCTTATCCCATCCATCATCATGCCAGTAATGAGATACAAAGTCATAAAGCGAGATCCCCGGTAAGATACGATCTATCTGATACGGCACAAGATTCACAATAAAGATATCTCCATATTTAGCCTGAGGAGCTCCATGCCTGAAGGTCATTGTCTTTTGTCCTGACTCCAGCTTATCATGGAATACCGGATCAAAAACCAGAGTTATAATAGGCATCTTATGCATCCTCCTCCGGTGGGAATAGCTTATCCTCAAAGTCATAAAGATGCGGATCATCATCCACATCATTCAGGAACTCCTGAACACCTTCAAGGTATGATTCACTGTAGCCCGCAGTCTCCGGCTTATAATAATCAAGGATATCCAGATAATGGAGTGTATTGCAGAGTGTTTGATTCAATGTGTGCACATTACTCACAAGCTCAGCTCTCAACTTTTCCGGAGATAATTTTCTGAACCTATAGGCACGCCCTACCAGATTCTTTAATGCCGGATCGTTTCGATCTGTAACCGCTCCTTTGAAGTAGTGATTCATATGCCATTCAGCTGCCTCATCAGCCTGCCTCCAGCCATCCTCCTCCCAGTAAGTGGTTAAAAATTCAAAAAGCGAGATATCAACTATAACCCGATCAATCTCATAAGCCACATGATTCACAAAGAATACTTCACCAGCTCCTATTTCCGGAGCTCCCTGCCTGAAGGTCATTGTCTTTTGTCCTGACTCCAGCTTATCATGGAAGATAGGATCAAATTCCAGATTCACAACATATGCATATGACATTATGCTGCCTCCGGTATTTTGTAAGTATTGCGCGAGTTAACTTTGATCAGGAATAGCTTGCGCTTGAGGAGTATGCCTATTCTCCTGGATGTTGCCGGTGTGCAGTGCCAGTCATTGTAGTAGCAGATATCTCTGTGAGAGATGTATTGGCTGCCGTCAATGCTCAGGCCGCGGATGGCTCTGATTACTGCCGCCTCAAAGTCCTGCTGATCCTCTGGAGCGTATCCTGTGGGATTCTTACGATAGATCATGCAACTGCCTCCGCTAATTTACGCGCACGGTTTTCTCCGATTTTCAGGATATGTCTGCAGGCCGCTTTATACTCCTTCAATGCCTGAGCTGCACCCGGCCAATCATCATCATCTCCCCAGCCGGCATAATCAACAGTTTCAAGCTGGTAAATGCACTCCTCCATCACTTCTTTATCAGTCAGTTTCCGGTTTAAATCGTCACTCCTGACTTGTAATTGAGCGCATAAGTCTGAGTTATAATCACTTGCGAGATCATGCAGAGATTTCATGCCTGCTCCTCCTTCTCCTTTGCATTCAGCAGAGCCTGCCGGAGTCTCTCTGTGTCCTCTTCATCCAGATATGTGACGGTATTGTAATAGCGCTCCCTAATCATCCAGAGCATACACCACCAGATCATAAATGCGGCACTTCCGAGACCGAATGCAAAAAAGGCATTCATACTATCATAGATGATTAATAATGCAAATACTGCAATGCCGGCTATCAGGGATATCAGCAGATTGATCCAGAGCGGATGCTTGATTTTATAGTGAACTACCATCATGCCACCCCTACTGTCTTCTTCAGTTCCGCACAAAAGGCCTGAGCCTCTGCCTCATCATCGAAGGCAAAGGCATGGAGCGTGAAGTGCGGAGTATGTGTCCATGCATGTTTTGCCGGTGTGGATGTTTTCTCCACATAGATCCTCCTGAGCTTTGCGGCATCGGAATAGCGGATATCAATGACTCTGTAATAGCCACACATCCGGATTCACCCCCTGCGGAAAGCCGTTAACCACACCTGTGCAGTTAACCTTGGCCCTGCGTATGTTATCTCCCCGGCACTTGGCCTCTCCCCAGACCTCGAATGAGTAGACATTGGCACATGCCCAGTCAGCATGCACCGGCTTTAACGGCATCCTGGCAAGTCTGTAGTTGAGAGCCTCCTGGTAGATACTCCGCCAGTCATCCAGTGAAGACGGTGGCTGCCGTATCCTTATAACTCGGTCCGTGAAGCGCTCCGAGCCCAGGACTTTTCCGTAATGTGATAAATAGGTAAAAACTAATCGAACGTCGATTAAGAACGCTGTGTAACGGTTATCGTAGTAATCCTCACAACCGTTCTCCAGCTCTCTCTCCGAGATCTTCTTATGCGTAATGTCGCATATGCACCCCGGCTGAATGTCAGCGCGCTCCTGTCCCGCAGCGCCCTGGCTTGCACCTACGCAATAGCGGCAGTTCCGTCGGTTCATTGATTTGTAATGCAAAGGAGCTGCAGCACTCTGCGCTCCCCCGCTCATATGTTCGGTCATATGAGCAGTCCTCCTGATATATAGTGCGATCCTGAGATTTCCGTTGAATTATCACAACTTTCCTCTGACATTTTTTAATACTCCTGAAAATAATAGAAGTTGTTCTTTAAGCCTCACATTGTTCAAATTTCTCAAAGATGCATCCACGAATGAAAGCCTCTCTTGAGATACGGTGCTTTTCAGCCAGACGATTCAATTTTTCAATATCCTCCTCCGGCATCCGCACCGCGATCATTCTCCAGTTATCTTTTGATAACATAATGTATGCATTAGATTTCATATATCATTAATGTAACTCAAAGCAATCATTAGATATCATGAATTACAGATCGCACAATCAGAAAAAATCCTCACGAAATAAACCAAATACAACATATATAATGATGAGAGTTACTCCTGAGATAAAAACAAAAATAGAGGATTATGCTGAACGAATGGGAGTATCTACTGCTGAATTTTTAAGAAGAGCTGTGCATGATAAGATGGTGAGTATGGATACCGATCCTTTAATGGATAAAGTGTATGATGCTCTTGATGATCCGGTATATATTGCAAAATTAAAAGAGAGATTGAATGAGAGTTAAAGCCATCTCCTTTTTTTCTTGTCGTAAAGCACATCTTCTAAAAATAAATCATCCCTCCCACCTCTGCTTTCATAATACTCCTTTGCATGATATGGTGGCCGCTCTGGTCTTGGGCCTATGCCTGCTCTCCACAGAGCCTCTGGGTTATTCCTATTTGCTAAGATAAAATCCCACTCTGCCTCTTCACGAGCCTCACGCTCCTCCGCCCATCTCCTGTATCTCTCAGTAACCGGCTTTGAGACTTTCTTAAACAATCTATCAAACCCACTCATAATAAAAAAAAGATTGATTTTAAATTATTTATTTACTTCGTCTCTTCTTGCGCTTTTCCATCGTAGCCGGCTTTCTCTTTGTGAGTCTGTTGCCTACCTGGTAGAAAGTCTCCTTATCGGCAGGCAGCTCCAGGACATCCACTTTCTTAGAGAACAAAGCCTCCTCCGCCCTGACTATTGGAATCTCTACATTTTCTATAGTGAATTTTCTGTTCCTCTTAACCGCCCGCTCAGTCTTCTTATCCTTCACTTTTCTTTTCTGCGGAGGAGCCTGTGACTTCTGCGGCAGCAGTCCGAACTTTGCCGGATAATCACCGAGATTATATTTACCTGCCTTGTAAGGATCTCCTGAGTATTTACTGCCCATCACATAAGAGCTTGGCTTAAGGTAATCAAGCCGCTTATACTCTCCGGCATAATTTTTCGGCTCGATGGTGTATGCAGTTGAATAGCCCTTTACAAAGTCATAACCCTTTGGATACTCTCTCTTTCCGTATCCGTATCCTCTGCCGTAATCCTCTCTGAATTTATAATCCCTGCCTCTGCCGTAGTATCCGCTCCTGCTGGAGGACTTCTGCCGGTAGTAGTTCTCAAAGTATCGCTGATCCTTCTTTGTATAACTGTCCGTCAATTTATCGGATTTTTCGGCTTTGCCTGTTTTTTCTCCTCTCTTTACTCTGCCGGCATTCAATCCGAGAGCTCCGGCAAAAGTCCCTGCCGCATAGCTCTTTGATGCCTCGTTATATCTGCCGTCAATGATCCTGGAGACATCCGCCCTCGGCAGCTCTCCGGTTCTCTCCGTCTGCCTGCCTGCCCTGGCCACAAACTCATCCAGATCAAATGTGCCCTTCTTAGGAGCCGGTGGTAAAAGCTGGCCGCTCGACATTGACCACGGCTCATCCAGGACCTGGCGCAAAAATAATTTCTTAGGATTAGGCCTCACTCCGAATCTGGCAAGCTCTAAACGATCAGCAGTTGCCAGTAAAGCATCTGTGGCTGTTGTCCTGTTTATGAGTCTGTTAAATGCATTAGGTTTTGCTCTTGTGTGTTTTTCCACAGCTGATGCAACCGTAATAACTTGATCATCTGTTAATACATATTCTCTTTTCAATGCATCTCCGAGCTGAGTATGCCGTATTAAAAATCCTGTGCGCTCCGCATGCGGCAAATACATCTCCTTATCACCGAGCTTATACGAGTCATGAGCAAAAGCCATTGCGTCAATCACTTTATCATCAAGATTCATTATCTTGGGATTTGCCGATCCTTTCTTCAGCTCAAAAGCATTCTTTGCAACATTGATCGCATGCTCTCTGCCATGCGATCCCCAGGCCAGCTCATCCAGCGGACCGCTCGGCAGTTCTCCCTTCATCTTCTGGATCTTTCTCTCCGAGCGTATGGCATCATAGAGAGCATCTCCTTTGGAGTAGAATGTTGGTTTACCGTTATCAATTACAAAACCTGTATCTTTAATCGTATCTCTCAGATTCTCGATAGGAAATACCAAATTAGATTTTTTCTTTGCACCTGGCTCAAAATCAACAATATCAACTCTTACACCATACCTGCTCTCTACACCTGCAAAGCGGATATTAGGCAGCTTATATTTAATCTGTTTCTTAAGCTCTCCAGTTGCCGGATCTATCATCCCTGGTTGATTATTAGGAACAATCACAGCCACCTCAGCCTCCGCATCTGTGCTCATGCCTGCAGGTCTTTTTTTGCCGCCGATATAGTGCAACGTCTTTGATGTAATTGATGCAACCGGAACTCCTAACTCATTGGCCATGTCCTGAGCAACATTGTATATTCTCAGCTGCAGCTCAGCAGGCATCTCTTTATTGCCATATGCATAATCCAATATCAGTGCTTTATCTTCAGGAGACAATCTTTGACCTACAGACGGCATATTTTTCATATACAGTATTCTGGTATTTAACCCTGGTAAAATCCCATTCTTTTTGAATAATCCAACAGATGCCTGAATATTTACCTGCTCTCCAGCTGACTTAATAATTTCCGAATACTCATTAGGAGTAGCATATGATGTGTGCTTGGATAATCCCCCAAAATAATCATTAGAATCTGGATGAGTAGGCCTGTTAACCTTTAGATTTTTATTTTCAAAATATTCCCATACTTTTGATTTCTCAACACGTTCAACATCAACAGTCTTAGAATCTAAAATATAATGGAGTATATCTCCTCTAAATCCTTGAGCATATGGCTCTGTATTACTCTCCCAAGGTACACTGCGCACATGCGGATTAATCAAGCCTGTGCCGCGACCGCCGACAACCGCAACCTCCTTTCCGGCAATAAATATCGGTCTTGTTGCCGCAGAAACTCCGGCACCCACCACGAGACCCGCAGTGAGATCCGCCGTGAGCTTTCGAGGATTGGAGACTGCCTCAGACACAATGCCTTCACCGGCACGAGCTCCCCAGAATCCTGCCGCAGCCGCAGCCGCAGGCACTCCTCCCTCAGCTCCGGAGCTGGCAATTGAATCCCCTATCTTGATGAGTGAACCGGCATAAAGCGGCATCTCAAGAATCTGCTTATTCACTGATCTCCTGGTCTCCGTCATAAAGTCCGGCTCGGCATCCGTGATGCCCAGCGAATTGCCGGCAATCATAAATCCCTTCTGCAGCGGAGTAGCACCCGCCAGCTCTCCGGCAAGGTCCGCCCAGCTCTTCTCCCGGCTGCCGTATTCGGTCTCTATCAGCTTGCGCCCCGTAAGGCCCTTAAACCAATCGTTAAACCCGGCATTAGCCTCTCCAATCATCTCACTGCCGGAGATCAAAGCATCACTGAGCTCAGCCAGTGCTCCCTCATTCTGAGTCACAATAAAATCCTGCTGCTCCGCATCCTCGGCACCGTCAATCCTCTTACTGTCAGTCCGCAGCAGAGCTCCGGCAATGGCAGCCGGAGGACTCACACGCTGCAGGAGATCTCCGGCACTCTTAAGCGCGTCATCAACCGCAGGATCGCGCACCATCGTAACATCCGAGGATCTGATCTGCCCTTTCTCCTCGGCACCAGGACTCACATACATACCAGGTCTGATTGTGTTTATGCTCGGCAGCTCTCCGCTGGCATTAACCCTCAGCGTGTAGCCCAGCTCATCAGTCATCCGCTCATCCAGTTCCGCGAGCGCCGCCGCATCAGCCGCAGACTTCTCCGCAGCTCTCCGCGAGTCATCCGCAGCAATAATCTCCTCATTGCTCCTCAGTGTGCCCAGAGTAGCCGCCCTGAACGCCGCGGCAGTATTGATGCCGCTTATGTCAGTCTCCTCCTGGAGCTCAACCGGAGCACTGAAGGCATCAGGCCGCAGCGGATTAAATTTGATCTTCTTACCATTCGCATCAGTCTGTGTCTCATCAAACGGCACATTCAAATTCTTGAGAGCTCCGGCAAGACCGCTTGCCGATTGGCCGGAGCCTACCAGGTCACCGCTCCATCCGTAGATAGCGAAAGCTCCACCGGCACCAAGTTTCAATGTGTATCTCTGCTTGCCGGCAGCATCCACCAGCAGGAACTCCTCAGCATCCTCAGGAGCACCTTTGAATCGTGAGTATGCAGTTGAACTCCTGCCGGCAGCCGCGGCATCCTCCGCAGTCTCTCCTCCGGCAGATCCCCAGTCTGATCCAAATCGTCTCTCTGTCCTGCCCTGCTCCATGAAGAAGGTATCCGAGGAAAGATCCAAATTCCGATCAGTTCTCAGGATACTCTCAACATATCTCCCGCTCTCCTCTGCCGCGGCAGGACTTGTCCGCAGATACTCCTGCAGCTGCTTATCCTGCACCGCATACCTCCGCTCCTGTGCGCTCTCAAAGCTCTGCTTTTCACGATCTCCTCCGCCCCGGTATAAAGTATCCAGCACCTCTCTTGCGCCCTCCTGGTTAGCCCTGAGCGCCGCTGTAGTGGCCGCTGTATTATCAGGATTATTGATCTCACTGCTTGCCTGGTATCTGGTCAGGAGCTCGCCCTGGCTCTTGCTCAGCTGATTGATAAATCGATTATCCACAGATCTGTTTGAGCTCTCCACATCATACCTGGAGCCGGCAGCTGCTAAATATGTACCTGCTATCTGTTTAACCTCTCCCGATACTGAAGGACCACCGCGGTATATGTCCTTTGATAAATATTCTTGATGAGCAGCTGAAAGCTGCGCACCATGCTCAGTCACATATTCCGAATCTCTTTTAAGATCGTTGATCAACCTCTGCCGCGTCTCTGAATCTGTATTAGGATCATTTGCAAGCCTGATATGAGATGCAACTGCCTCCTCACTCATTGGAGTATATGCCGGAATCCTACCAAAGAAAGTTTGTCTTGCTATCAACTCATCCTGTTTTGCCATTGCGATCTGTCTGTTCTCGCGGGCCTCAGTATCAATCAGAGAGTTAACATGATCAACGATCTTATTTAATCCTCTATAGGCAGTTTCCGGATTTGCAGATGCTCCACCGGATCTATCTATAGTTAAATACCTGCTTATCTCTTCAGGAGTCTGGAGCGGCTCGGATGCTCCGGTTAATTTGCCTCCAAGGTAATCATATACACTTTCTTTAATTGTTTCAACCGGCACATGTCTGTTCTCTGAAGGTATAAAATACCCTCCGGCATAAAATGTAAGAGTCTGTTTTTTTGCTGCCTCTTTCCTCTGCTCGGCTCGTCTGTTCGCAGCCTCCTCCTCAGCTCTGAGCTGCCGGTATTCTCTCTCAACCTCGGCACGCTCAACATTTGCCGCCAAGCTCTGCCGTCGTCTCTCCTCACTTTCGGCAGCAGCTCTCCTCCGCCGATCCTGAGCATTCTGTGAGATGATAGTGGGTGAGACCGAGCCGGCAGATGCCGGTGTGATGTTTCGCGGATTCATCGTATTAGTGCTCGACACACCGCCGGCACCATTTGGGGAAATATCTTGAGCCATAAATATCACCAGAATTTATCCATAAAATCTTTTTTCGTGTAGCTCCCCAGCTTAGCCTTATTCTGAGCTCTGGAGATTACCAATATTTTTTCATCATCGTCAATACCAAAGATATCATGAGGCCGCAATGCATGGCCTCTCCTATCCTTAAAAATAAATTCTGAATGGGATTTTCTTTTCTTCATAGTATCACCTATCCAGCATGTATTTTGCAACCAGGGCCGCAATTGCTATACCAAACATAGTGCTCCAGACCATGGCAGCCTCCTGCGGAATAACCACACCCCACACTGTCGATGTGAGCAGGCCCAGCACAATAGGCATGGTAACCTGGCCCGTCTTCTCATAGCTCCTGTATATCATGGCGCTCCATAGAATCACAAAGAACCAAGGACCCAAGAGCTTTAACATGGGAGCAATCAATGAGTAACCAAATCCAAATCCGTCAAAAACCTCATTGTCCGGAGAATACCAGTATCTTGTATAAGTCCCTGTGTTAAAATCCGGTATTGAGATAGTCTCATTCAGATTCACTGCCGCAGCTCCCATAATGGGCATCTGCATCAGGAGCAAAGCCAGAAAAATAAATTCAATCCTCAATGATAACACCTCTGATGATCTGCACAACGCATGCAATGTAGCTGAACCACACCGGAGCTGAGATGATTACCGATATGGCAAAAGGCAGCCCCAGATTCTCCAGGTACCACGGCAGGAACACTGTGGCATTATACAGAGCTCTGCCGAACATCATCAGCGCATCCAGGATGCTGGCCTCATCCAAGTTAGTCATCATATAGTCTGTAGCATTCACAGTAGATACTAAACCGGAGTCATACGCCAGATAATACTGGTTATTTGCCGGATCATATGTATAGCTCCAATTGCCGCTCATGTTTGTAGTAAAGCCCGAATCCATATATGCCGATCCGAATAGCGGCATCTCCGCCAGCATCATTACCGAGAGATTGAGTATAAACAAAAACATCCCAATCTGATAAGCCTTCAGCATCTCAGGACCTCCTCTGCGTGAAACCCGCCACAAATGCCAGGACCACCGCAACCGTGAGCCAATACCAGGGAATAGTCAACCAGCCCATATACACGAACAGCACCGCGCACAGAGCCACAACCAGAGCTCCTCTTATTGCTGAGATGTATGAGAACAGCCCAGCCAGGAATATCAGCAAACAACTGAACAATATGTTCATTACATTACGATCCAGCGGAATAGGCACTATGTCCCTGCTCGCTGATACAAAGTATGTGTTACGAGTTACACCGCTGCTCCTGGTAGCACTGATCTCCACCTTGTATCCAACAGTATCATCCATGATAGGAACTGCTTGCTCAATGCTCTGCTGCCCTGTGAAAGTCTGCTCATATACAGTCTGCCAGTTATCGGTCCTTGTGATTTTCACTATGACTGTCTGAGTCTGGCCGGAGCTGTCGGTATATTCAAACGAGACACCGCCGATCTCCGGATCCCACTCTGCCTCATATGTGACTGCCGCAGATATCGGAGATGTATAGATTGAGACTACCTGAGATGTGATCGATGGAGTGGCCTGGTAGATCAAAACCTTCTGGCCGGCACCTATATCAAATTTGTATGTATTGCCTGACGTGAGTTGCACTACGAATTTTCCAATTGAGTCCGTCACTCCCTGAGCGTATAAGCTCCAGGTATTGCTGCTATATACCGAGACATTGATCGCAGCATTCCGGTAAGAGTCACTGTCCCGATATGTGTATAGTGTGAACCAGAACTCATTGCCGGATGGCTGCGGAGCCGGAGATGTTTGATGATAGAGAGTAAGAGCTGATGAGCTGCCCGCCAGGACATACTCTCCACGAGTGGAAATTTTCAGAGCTGATATAGGATCTCCGGCAGTGCTCGAATACTCCAGATACCAGTTGCTTGATTCATCCTTTGAGAACAGATACACTTTGCCATCTGTTCCACCGGATGCCGCCCACAGCGCATTGCCAGCAATATCTACATGCTGAATATCTCCGCCCGCCGTATAGGTACCGACCCTCGCGGCAATCTGACTGTATATGTCCGTGTATTGTCCCTGTCCGATAACGGACATTGCCGCCTCGTTAGCCGTCGCTATTTCATATACCGTACCCTCACTGCCTAATTCCGCATTATAGGATGTTCCAAATCCCTCAGACGTTACCTGATCATGATAGACTCTTGATGCCGTTGCTGTACCTAACCAATCTCCCGCATCCGATACACTGATAGACTCTATCGCTCCTGTGACTGTTTTTGATGCCTGATACTGATAGATAGATAATTCAGGTTTTGTTCTTAACTCCGTTGTACCTGTGAAGTTAACCGAGGAGGCATATGTTGTTTGAGTATGCTGAGGAGAACTGCCCTGATAATTATAAAATAACCATGTCTGACCTGTGGAGGATGGCTTAATAACCAAATATGCGTCTGTTTGTAGATCTAAAAACCAGACATCATTTTTATATTCTGATCCCGTTGCCTCTCCGCCACCGATCCACATGAGATTATTATATACCCATGTCCCAGCCGGGTTTCTGGCGTACCATTGTGCCGACGATATTGCCTGAGTCCATGTGATGCCGTCACTGCTATACCAGACATCTTTTTTAAAATTTGGATCCTGTCCGCCACCGATCCACATGAGATTATTGTGTACCCACGAACCCGCAAACACTCTTGCGCTCCATTGTGCCGACGATGTTGCCTGAGTCCAAGTGATGCCGTCACTGCTATACCAGACATCATTTTTATAATTTGTACCCTGTCCGCCGCCACCGATCCACATGAGATTATTATATACCCAAGAACATGCGCCCCGCCTTACACTCCATTGTGCCGACGATGTTGCCTGAGTCCAAGTGATGCC
>Ga0310786_10005946_pt1 | contig 16396 bp, 14 predicted proteins | sample AusTroGonzalo_MG_FD_203881 | JGI IMG/M metagenome (GOLD analysis project Ga0310786, IMG submission 203881) | Bovine rumen microbial communities from tropical cattle in Woodstock, Queensland, Australia - Gonzalo_03 (v2) (version 2) | ecosystem: Host-associated > Mammals > Digestive system >... | reverse complement strand
TCGGACTCGAACCAACGACCTACGCATTACGAATGCGTTGCTCTACCAACTGAGCTAAAGTGGCTTCTCAATTGCGGCTGCAAAAATAGGAATATTTCGGGAATTGATGCGAAATTTTTGAAAAAATGTGGTTTTTTCGATTTTTTCATCAAAAAAAGCAATAAAAAACTAAAAAAGTAGTTATATATTCAAAAAGTTCATACATTTGCAGCGTCAAACCATCAAAAACACACGACCATGAAAGAATTGACCAAAGGAGAAGAACAAGTGATGCAAGTCCTCTGGAAAGTTGGACGAGGCTTCGCCAACGAGATTATGGCGGCCTTCCCTGAGCCTAAACCGGCCTACAACACCATGCTGACCGTCATCAAGATATTGGAAAAGAAAGGCTTTGTGAGGCATGAGACCTTCTGCCGCGCCAACCGTTACACCGCTACCGTCAGCAAGGAGGAATACTCGAAACACTACCTCGGCAGTGTGGTGGAACGCTACTTCAACAATTCGTACCTCGACCTCGTTTCGGCCTTCGCCAAAAAAGAAAACTTCAGCCTCGAAGAACTCGAAGCCCTGAAAAAGGTCATTGACGAGGCCATAGCCGATGAAAGGGAATAGGCCATGAACGCGCAACAACTCATCCTCAATCACCTGCTGCCCATTGCGGCGGCCATTGCTGTGCTTTGGTTGGTGTATCGCCTGCTGTTCGTCAACAGCAACCGACTGAAATTCAACCGTTTCTTTCTGATTGCGGCGATGCTGTTCTCCTTGGCCTTGCCCTTGATTGGTCCGCTGATGGGGAGCAGTTCGCCACAGATTGCGGCCTTGAAAGAAAACCTTTTCAAAGGCATCCTTTTGGACGAAATCACCATCACGCCGGACGGACAACAGCCCATGACCGCTTCTGAAATCGTGGTGGAAACGGCTTCGCGCCCGCATTTCAGCCTGTGGCAGATTCTTGGCGGCCTATATTTAATAGGTGTCGGCGTGATGACGCTGCTTTTCCTCGTCAAGTTGGGGAAACTCGTCGTGATGATTGCCCGCTCGCACAAGGAAAAGCGCGAGGGCTACACGGCAGTTTTCACAGGCCGCGAGCAAGGCTCTTTCTCCTTCCTGCGCTATGCCTTTTTCCCTAATGAGGACGTTTCGCCCGATATCGTTCGGCACGAGCGGAGCCACATTGCCCACCACCATTCGGCGGACATCCTTTTTGTCGAGTTGATGATGATTCTGCAATGGTTCAATCCCTTCATTTACAGGTACAAAAAGGAATTGCAGAGCCTTCACGAGTACCAAGCCGACCGCGATGTGGTGGCCACCGGCGTTGACAAAAGAAACTACATGATGCTGATCCTGCAGCAGTGCACGGCTGCCGATTTCAGCGGAATGAGCAATAACTTCAGTTTAATCCTAACTAAAAAAAGAATCAAGATGATTACAAGAAATGAAAAGGCCAAGGGCCTCTGGTGGAGGCTCTTGGCGACATTGCCAGTGCTGGCTATCCTGATGATTGCCAACACGAAAGTGACGGCACAGGAACAGAAGCCCGAAAAAGTCGACATTAAAGTCGAGATGGGATGGTTCGAAATCTATGATGATTTCGGCAATCCGATGAATCTGACGGATACCATCTTTTATAACGAAGATGGTTCCTACGTCCAGTTTAAGACCACTGAGGCTCCAGACCCGATTACAGGCGAGATGCGCAACAAAATCACTGCAACCTGCTGCAATGCTGACGGAACGCCCAACGAGGACATCCAATTCCATATCAGCGCCATGGAAAAACACGGTGACACGACAATGTACCACGTCGACCCTTTCACTCTTTCTACTGAAAAATATCAACTCAAAATCTTAACTACGGAAGACAATCCTGCTCAGGTAATGGAAAAGAACAACGACACCGTTTATCAAGTCGTTGATGAAATGCCCGAATTCCCAGGCGGCACGGAGGCTTTATTGAAGTTTGTGGCCAATAATGTCAAGTATCCGGAAAAGGCAATAGACGAGGAAATATCGGGTCGCGTGTTCATCAGTTTCGTCATTGAGAAAGACGGTAGTATTTCCAATGTGGAGGTGAAACGCGGCATTGGTGGTGGCTGCGACGAAGAAGCCGTCCGTGTCATCAAATCCTTGCCGAATTGGAAGCCTGGCATAAAAGACGGGAAACCTGTTCGTGTCAGTTACATGATGCCGATTAATTTCAAGTTGAATGAATCGGCAAAGAAGACCAGCCTTGCCAACAACCTCTACATGGGTAAGGCAACGGGCACAAAGGACGGAGTTGCTTACACCATGACAATGAATTTGGAGTTTGAAAGCAGCACGGCGGGCTATTTCGTCATGACGCTGACTTCGCAGAAAAAGAATGAAGAAACCAAAGTTGACTTCGAGGATGTGGGGTTGCCCTTCACTTATACCTTTGATGGCAAATCATCGGGTTCCATCCAACCCACGAATCCGGATGGAAGCCAACTTGGAGAGAAGCCTATGCCGCCCTATGGTTTCCTCGTGAACAGCGATGGCACCATTACTGTCAATTTCTACGATTTCAAGGAAGACATTGGCGTAGGGGAGATTGTGTTCAAGAAGGTGGTGGAATGAGGTCGGATTAATTTCACGCAGAACTCGCAGAATTTTGGGAACGCGAAGCGACGCAAAACTTGCGTCCTGTAGGATTCCCATGGTTCTGCGGATTCTGCGTGAGATATTATTCAATAACCAACTGCTCCCACTTGATTTTCGGCACAAACTGCACCCCATCCGCATTGCGGTAATAAGCCAATTTTTCACCCGCATCGACAGGCTGCAATTTGATTTTCTCGTTGCCTTTGCCGATGGCTAAAATCAACAGCGGCTCGTATGGCAAATTGAAAGCCTCAGTGATTTTCGCTTTGTTGAAGGCACCAATCATGATGCCGTTCAAGCCCATTTCAGTGGCTTTCAGCAACATGCTTTGGGCGGCAATGCCAAGGTCGATGTCGACAAATTTTGTTTCGGGAACCGTGCTGCAAATGATGATGAAGGCTTCGGGTTCCGTGCCGGGGAAGGGGAGGTGTAATTCGGGCAACAAGCCGCCCAGTTTCATGTTTTGCGTGATGATTTCTGCGCCCGTTTCCTTGGTCACGAGTTTGAAGCGGAGCACTTGTTGGTTTTTCGCCGAGGCGATTTTGGTGTTTACTGCCACGATGCGTTCAAGCATGTCGCGTTTTACCACAAAGTCCTGATTATAACCGCGATAACTGCGGTTTTTCTCAAACAGCGTATCGATAGAAGTATGTTTTACTACGGTCTTCTTGGCACCCTTGCCGAAGACTTCCTCATAGCGTTTTTCTAAGTATCCGTCGGCCATAATTGTTTGTTTTGTTACAAATTCGCTGCGAAGATACAGAATTTCTGTATTTTTGCACCTTAAAATTTCTCATAATGAAAGCCATTAAGTTTTTGACCATCATTTCATTGTTGTTTTTCGCCTCCACGGCCTTTGCGCAAGGTTTTATCGAAGGCACCGTTTATGAACAGAACGAAGACGGCACGAAAACTCCGCTGCCGGGCGTGAATGTGTATTGGAAAATCGTCAACGAGGGCATGGTGACCGATGCCCACGGCCATTACAAAATCCCGCTTCACGAGCGCATCGGGTGCCTTGTGTTCAGTTGCATCAGTTATGAGAACGACACCGTTCACCACATGGTTGAGCCTACGCATTATGACCATGTTTTCAATACCGCGCACATGCTTAACGAGGTGGAAATCAAGGCGCGTGAGAAGGCTTCCTACATCAATCCCATTACGCCGATGGCAGTGCAAAGCATTACTTCTGAGAGTCTGCGTCGCGCGGCCTGCTGCACCCTTGCGGGAAGTTTTGAGAACAACGCCTCAGTGGATGTTTCCTACAGCGATGCCGTCACGGGTGCCCAACAGATTCAACTGCTCGGCTTGAGCGGCATCTACACCCAAATGATGACCGAAATGATTCCCAATTTCCGTGGCTTAGCCTCGACTTTCGGCCTCAACTATGTGCCCGGCACTTGGATGAACGGCATCCAGATTTCAAAGGGAACTTCCTCTGTCAGAAACGGTTACGAGTCCATATCGGGACAAATCAACGTGGACTACAAGGAACCTTTGAAGGACAAGAGCGAGAAGGTTTTCATCAACCTTTACGCCAACTCTATGTTGATGACGGATTTCAATTTCAACGGGCGCGTCAAGGTGGGAAAAAATGATGGTATCATGCTTTTCGGCCATGTGAACCACAACCACATGAAGATGGACGGCAATGGCGACACGTTTTTGGACGACCCAATGACCACGCAATACAATGTCTTTCTGCGCTATAACCATCCCCATATCGGGCATTTCGGCTGCAAGTTGGGCATCAAAGCTTTGAAAGAAACACGTTTGGGCGGTCAAATGGACTTCGACCCGAAACATCATCTGGACGCGGGCTATAATCTTTACGGCATTGGCATCAATACCGAACGTTACGAGGCTTTTGCCAAAGGTGGCTATCATTTCCACCGTGAAAACACCAGCCTCGGCACACAGCATCAGGTGACTTACCACAAAACGAACTCCTATTTCGGCTTGAGGGATTACGATGCCACCCAACTTTCCTATTATGCCAACGTCCTGTTCGATTCTTACATTGTCAACAAGCACCACACCTATTCCGTGGGCGCGAGTTATTCCTACGACTGCTACGATGAGTATCAGAATTTCCTGTTCACCACCCTTGACGTCAATCCGAAGCGTCGTGTGGAACATGTGCCGGGAGCCTTCGCGGAATATACCTTCAACGACGACCACCATTGGAGCATGATTGCGGGCTTCCGCGCCGACTACAACAGTTATTACCAGAAAATGCTCTACACGCCCCGTTTGCATGTGCGCTACATGACCGAAAACGATGTGACTTTCAGGGCTTCGGCGGGCAAGGGCTACCGCTCGCCCAATGTGTTGGCGGAGAACTCCACAATGCTGGCCTCGGCAAGGCTAATCCAATTTTTGGACGCACCCAAGATGGAAGAGGCATGGAACTACGGCCTCAATCTGACCAAAGTCTTCAACTTCGGCTGGCGTCAAATCAGTATTCAAGCCGACTACTACCGCACTGATTTTATGAACCAAATCGTCCTCGACCGTGATGCCGACGCGCACCAAATCCGCATTTACAACCTCAATGGGAAATCCTATTCCAACAGTGCCCAAATTGAGGCCAACTGTGAGATTTTCAGGGACTTCGACCTGACCTTGGCCTTCCGTTACAACGATGTGAAGATGACCATCGACAGCACCTTGCGCGAGAAGCCTTTCGTGAACCGCTACAAGGGTTTGGTCACGATGTCATACGCGCCCGGCACTTGGCAGTTCGACTTCACAACACAGTTCAACGGCGATTGTCGCGTCCCCGACCTTAGCGGCAACGCCACCGCCGTGGCCAACGGACAGAACATTGAGCGCTCGCCATTCTATGTGATTATGAACGCGCAGATAACCAAGAGTTTAGGAAAGTGTTGGGAAGTCTATGTCGGCGGCGAAAACCTGACCAACTATACGCAGAAATATCCCATCATTGCGCCTAATGAGCCATTTGGCGAAGACTTTGATGCTTCCATGGTTTGGGGTCCGCTGTCGGGTGTTCGCGCTTACTTGGGTGTGAGGTTCTCGGTGAAGTGATTGTTTCACGTGAAATGTGTATTATTTCACGCAGAATCCGCAGAATTCGCAGAATCGCAAAGCGAAGTAAAGCCAAGTCCAGCAGGTTTCCCATAATTCAGCGTATTATGCGTGAGAAAAAAGCGTATTTTTGCGCCCTAAATCGTGATGAAAAATGAAAAAGTTCCTTTTCCTTTGCGCCGTGGTCCTGACCTTCGCGGCTTGCGGACAGAAAGACAATAAAGACCCGAAAAACACGAACCAAGAACAGGTTCAAGAGAAAGAAACGTTTGTTCCCAAGGGTGTGCCCGTTGCCCCGATGGAACAGGTTGTCGTTCAGGAGAAAGATCCATTCTCGAATACCAACGAACCACAAGCACCCGTTTTGAGGTTGGAGGAAGGCAAGCCCCTCGACCTCAGTCAATTGAACAGCGGAAGAAAGACCCTTCAGGAACAACTCACCGATCATATTGATACCATCCGCAGCCGTGCCAAACAGGACAAAGCCGAGTATCATTATCTTTATGGTCTTTGCTACGAAAATGGTTGGGGCGTTGATAAGGACGCAAAACAAGCCTATGAATGGTACGCCAAAGCCGCCGAAAAGGATTTTCCAGCCGCCTGCAATGCTTTGGGCAACTTTTATCGCATGGGCACCGGTATAAAAGCCGACCCAAACAAGGCCTTTGAATGGTATAGGAAAGGTGCCAAGGGCAATGATGATCAAGCCATGTTGAACCTCGGCAACTGCTATTTTTACGGGATGGGCATCACAAAGGATGAGAAAACCGCCCTCAAATGGTGGAAAGACGCTGCCGAGGCGGGCAATGCCTACGCGCTTTCGCAAATGGGCGACTGCTATTATTACGGCATCGGTGTAGAGAAAGATTTGGCCAAGGCCGTGGAAAACTACACGCAAGCCGCCAACAAGAATGTTCCAAGTGCTCAATATAGTCTTGGTGTCATGTATTACACCGGCAACGGCGTGCAGCAAGACCAAACCTATGCCAAACTGCTGATGCGCAAAGCCAGCGACGGCGGTATGCGCGAGGCTCAGGATTTCTTGGACAAGAATTTCTAAACAGCCTTTGTCAAAGCCGCTGCGCCGAGGATAGCCGCATCATTATCAGGCAATTCCGAAACGCGCACTTCAACACTGCCATCATAAACGAAACACAAATGTTTCTTGAATGATTCGCGTGTAGGCTTGAGCAATACTTCACCCGCCTTCACAGGGCCGCCCATGAGGAAAATGGCCTCTGGGCCACTGAAAGCCACGGCGTTAGCCATTGCAATGCCCAACCAATAGCCCGTTTTTTCGAAAACTTTCAATGCCAATGGGTCGCCGTATTTGGCCGCATCACCCACCATTTTGCTCGTCAGTTCCTCTGGCTCGACTTTCCGAAGTGCCCCGTCATAATCGGGTGTGGCCTCCATCATTTCGAGTGCTGTGCGGCGGATGCCAGTGGCAGAAGTATAGGTTTCCAAGCAGCCTTTCCTTCCGCAGCCGCAGGGACGGCCTTCGGGAATGAGGATGGCGTGACCGAGTTCGCCCGCGCCGCCCGTCTTGCCGTGAACCAACTTTCCGTCCACCACAATGCCACTTCCCACGCCCGTGCCGAGGGTGAACATCACGAAATGCTTCATGCCTTTGGCGCCGCCGTAGACGAGTTCGCCGTAAGCCGCCGCATTCGCATCATTGGAAACCACCACCGGCACATCCAAATGGCCGTGGAACATCGCGGCAAGGTCGATGACGCCTTTGAAATTGAGGTTGGTGGCGTTCTCGATGCAGCCCGTGTAGAAATTACCCGCCGGAGCCGCAATGCCGATGCCATCAATGGCAATCACTTCGTTTTCAGCCATCAATGCTTTGATTTGGTCGCAAATATCTGACACATAAATGGATGCGTCAAAATATTTGTTGGTCGGAAGATTTTTCTTGGCCATGCAACGGCCATCATCGCGCACCAAACCGATGTCAGTGTTGGTGCCCCCAATGTCGATACCTATGGAATAAGTGTTCATATTTCAGTTGTTTTGAATGGGCGAAAATACGGAAATTTGGCGAAAACGAGAGAAAAAACTATTTTTGCAGCATAAAAACAGTAAAAAAATGACCCCCAAACGCACATTCCTAGCCATTTCCATCCCATGCGGAACTGAGTTTCCGGCATTGGTGGAAAAACTGAAGAAAAACCTTCAGCATGAAAAGTATATCAACTATGTGAAAACCAATCAAATACACCTTACTTTGAAATTTGTTGGTGAAACTATGGGTGAGGACATTCCTGATATTATTGAGGCTTGTCGGAAGGTGGCCAAACAACATCAGCCGTTTACGATGGATTTCGACCGCACAGGATTGTTTGGCAGCAATCACTCGCCGCGCGTGCTTTGGCTCGGCATGAATGAGCAGCCCAAGGCCTTGTTCGATTTGGAAAACGACCTTTTGGATGCTTTCGACGATTTAGGCTATCTGCGTGACCGCCAGAACTTTGTGCCACACCTCACTATTTGCCGCATCAAGCAATTGGTGGACAAGCAGTTTTTCATGCAGATTTACAACAGCATCGAACAGAAGACCTACCTCCACGCCGATGTGAAGGAATTGGTCTATTTCCAAAGTTTTTTGCAACCCACTGGACCGTTTTACAAGGTTTTGGCGAAGATGCCCTTGGGCGCATAGCGGAAATTGGCACTAATTTTGCGGCAAAAAGCCCCGTGCATCAAAAAATGCACTACCTTTGCAATTTATTTGCGTCTATTGGAGTTATTAGGAAAAATTCAATAAAAAATGAAAAGCAAAATCACAACCGTAATGATGGTTCTCCTCGCCGCGTTCATCACGTTGGGAGGCACCACCAGTTGCAAGAGCAAGAAACGCCTTGCCAAAGAAGCCGCTGAGGCTGAGTACAAATCAAGAGTAGACCAAGCCACCAAAGACCTGAACGCCATCCTCGACGACGAGACCCTCTGGAGTCTCGAGGAAAAGGAAGCCCGCGTGCAGACCATCAAGGACTGGAACCTGCAAAACGCCGAGGTGGACGACCTGCTCTATCAAGTGGAGAAGAAATTGGCCCGCGAGCGCGCCCAAAAGGATGAGGAAGAACGCCGCGCCGCCGAAGAACGCGAAAAGGCTAACGCCGCCGATGTAGTTCTCGGTCGCAACTTCAACAGCATTGCCAACGCCGGCAGTGTGAGTCAGGCCAACCGTGTTATCAACGAGACTTTGGGCATGTTTGAATCGCCCAATGTGCCGGTACTCATCATCATCAAGCAGAACGCCGGATTCAACGACTACGACCGTCCGACCACCATCGAGAATTACCTCAATTACTTGAAGGACCAGAAGAAAGCCACCGAAAAGGTGCACGAAATCAAGTACAACAGCAACGGAAAAATTAACGAACTTGAACTGATAAAGAAATGAAAAAGATCATTGCCACATTAGCCTTTGTCATGTGTTTTGCGGGTATCGCCTTGGCACAGGACGAACTGAGTTTTGAACGCAAGCAGGCCATCGACAGCCTCGCCTTGGAGAAGGTGCGGGACCTGAGCAAATACATCAAAATCGTCGGCTCGAAGGAAACGCCTTTCAGCGAGGCCAACCGCGTCATCGACCGCGCCGAGGAACTCTTTATGAGCGATGCCGAAATCGGTGTTTCTTCTTTGAGTTCCAATCAAATCACCTACTATCGCGTCCGCAAGTATTTGGAGCACCTGATGCGCCTCAATTACGACCGTGTCGAGATTGAATGGTACAACATCGAGTATGTTAGTGACTTGCAGCGTCAGCCCGATGGCACATACGTGGGTGTCATCACCATTTTCCAGACCTTCCGTGGCTACGATGCCGAAGGCAACCTTGTGTATAAGGACACAACCAAGAAAGACATCACCGTCTATGTGAAGCGCAAGGAAACTCAAATCGGTGGCCGCACCATCGGCTTCTGGGATGTGTTGCTCGGCGACATGCGTGTGAAGGAAACGACAAATAGATGAAAATAGCCCGAAATATCATTTTTCTGGCACTGACATTCGCCTTCGTCTGGCCCGTTGCGGGTCAGACGATTGGCGATTTTAAGATGGACGAAACCGAACTCTATGCCATGACCAAGCAAATGGGCCAGTTCATGCGCAGGTTCAACTACGAGGAGGACCAGTTCGGCTACAAACTCAATCCCAAAGACCCCAACTACCGCAGCAACGAAATGCGCCGCAAATCGCTGCCCATCCTTTTCGATCAAGAGAAGTATGGCACCCAAACCGAACTGCAACGCTATTTCATCGAGGATGTCACCAAGGGCGATTCAACTTATATGACTTTCCTCGGCGGCAAATGGTATTCTGAGGTGTCATGTACTTTCAAATACTTCGGTCAGGAGGTCAAAGTGATGCTCTTTTTGGCCGTTGAGAAGGAAGGCTTAGGCTCAAAATGGGTGCTGACCAATGTGTATTTCTCAGAGTTCAACAAACTTTTCCCGACGGGCGAAATCACCGAAAAGGAAAAGCATTTCCTACATCCCATGAGCCACGAACTCGACTTCATGAACATCTACAAAGCCTTCCAAAACCCAGAAGTCATTGAATATTACGCATATAAAGATTTTCAGCCCGATTATCTGACCCTGTTTTTCTACGAAATCAAAAGCGGTCGGCTCGTGTTTCAGCATGTCGACTCGGTGAAGTTCCATGTCCTGCAAATCAAGGACTGGTACTTTGAGGTGTCGTGGTTCAATCGTTCGGGCCTCAACTCCGGCTGGCTCATGTCGAATGTGATTTACATGCCGGAAAAAGAAAAAACCAATCTCATCAAATTCTATCAACCATGAAAAAGACAGCCATTCTCTCCATATTGCTGTTAGGCTTGGCCTTTGGCGGCCACGCGCAGAAACTCTCCAAAGACGAAATCGCCAAGTATGAGAACGAAATCAAGACGATGATCACCTATTTGGAGGAAACGATGAACTTCATCGGCGACAGCACCTCGTCCGCTTTGGAGAAGGAAATCGTGTTCACCGAAAGTTGGAGCAAGATTTTCACCGACGATAAGGTGCAGGTGGAAGACGACCTCGACGTGAACCGCAACACGCCTATTAATAAGGATGTGCAAGCCTATCTCAAGGACATTGACTTCTTCTACAAATGGGCTACCTTTAAGTTTGACCTGCAAAGCATTGCCAACAACAAGCGTGATGACGGCAGCATCTTCTTCAAGGTCACTTTGACGCGCCACTTGACGGGCAAAACCGTTACTGACGAGCAGGTCGACAATGTGAGGAACCGTTTTGTTGAAATCAACCTTGACAGGCAAAACAACAGCCTCAAGATTGCGAGCATCTACACCACCAAAATCAATGAAAAAGAGGCACTTCGCGAATGGTGGAACGGCTTGTCGCAAAATTGGAAAAGCCGTCTTGGTGGCGACATCAAACTTTACGACAGCATTCCGCTGGAAACCGTGGGCATGATTACTTCCGCTGATTTTACGGCTTCTTATCCCGCCATTGACCCTGCTACAGGTGGGAGCGTGCTGCGCGACAAAATCTTCAAAGACGACATGGCTGAACTCGATGCCAAATTGAAACTCGTCACCCAAAAACAGCGCGTCGACATTTCCGGCATCCGTGAAATCATCACTTTAGAACCGCTCAGCGAACTCTCCGACCTCACTTTCTTGGATGTTTCCGAAACCTCCATCGAAGACCTTTCTCCTGTCCGCAATCTCAACAAACTGAAAGTGTTGCGTGCCAATTCCACCATGATTGAAGACATTTTGGCACTGAAATACAACATCACCCTTGAGGAACTTGAGGTGGCCAATACGAGCATTGAAGACCTTAGCGTGTTGTCATCGTTGCGCAACCTCCAAATCCTCAATTTGGCCAACACGCAAGTCAATCGCATGGGCAATTTGAAGGGTTGTCCTAATCTCACCTCGCTTAATTTGAGCGGAACCCGCATTGCCAATATCGGTTTCCTTCAGGATTTGCCCCAAATGAAAAATTTGGACATCAGCAATACTGCCGTCCGCGACCTCGGCCCCGTGAGCAACCTGAAGGATTTGCAGAGCCTCAACATTTCGGGCACGGCCATCAGCAACTTACAGCCCTTGGCTGAGTTAGACAACCTGCGGGAACTCTATTGCAGCCGCACCTCCATCCGCGACCTTTCGCCTTTGAAGAGCCACCGCCGTTTGAGCAAAATCTATTGCGACCATTCCAACATTGGTGATGCTGAGGCAAGCGAATTCGTCAAGAGCAACCCGTTCACTTTGGTCATTTATGACACCGAAGCCCTGAAAAACTGGTGGAACTCGCTCCCGATTTATTGGAAAGCCGTGTTTTCCAAGCAGATACAGGTTGATTCGGAGCCGACCACCGAACAATTGCACCAAGTCATCAACCTTCAGGAACTCGACCTTTCGGGCAACACCTTCATGCAAAACTTGATGCCCGTCAGCCGCTTGACCAACCTCCGCTCTTTGAACATTTCAAACACAGAAATTGGTTACCTGCAACCCATCCAAGGCTTGGCCAATTTGGAATCGCTCAATATTTCGCACACCTACATCAGCGACCTCAAACCCTTGCAGGACATGGGCAACCTGAAGTATCTTAACATCATGAACACGCCCGTCAATGACTTCTCGCCTTTGATGAACGACAACAACCTCGAAGTGATTTATGCCGACAGCACCAACATCAATCCGAGCCAAATCATCGGGCTGAAAGAGAGTCAAAGGCAGGTGCATGTCATTTATCAGACCGATGCCCTGACGACATGGTGGAACATTCTCGATCCGATTTGGCAAGCCATCTTCCGAAACGCCATTGGCATCCAAGATGAAACGCCAAATGCCCTTGATTTGCAGCGTATTGTGGATTTGCAGGAACTTGAAATCGGCGTGGAATTTCCCATCGTCAGTCTTGAGCCTTTGAAGAATTTTCTCTGGCTTGAACGCCTGACCATCAACGGCCAGAGCGTGCGCGACATTGCACCTTTGGAGAACAAGTTGTATCTCGTCGAACTTAATGTGCAGAACAACCCCATCAGCAGCCTGAAACCCATCGAAAGCAGCACCATGCTTGAACTGCTCAACATCGAAAACACGCAAATCAGCGACCTTGGCCCGCTCTCGAAGATGAACAACCTCGTCACCCTCAATGCCAGCGGCACGGCGGTGAAGTCGCTGAAGCCTTTGTCGGGATTGCAGAAGTTGGAGAACCTGTTTATCAATAATACCGATGTCAGGAGTTTGTCGCTCATCGAGGACATCCCGACGCTGAAGCAACTGAAGGTTTACAACACCAAGGTCAAGGCCCGCGCCATCGAGAAATTGCAGGAAAAACGGCTGGATTTGAACATTATCTATTATTGATGAATTAATTTTTTTATCTTTGCTCCGTCAAATTCTGAACAAAATGCCGGAAATAAGCAGGTTTTTAGGAATCATCATTAAAATGAAATACGACCTGAAAAACATAGAATACCAGCACGATTATATTTATAGGGTGTTTTTTGAGGATGGCACTTCGGGTGAGGTCGATTTTTCCAATGTGGTTGATTCCGTGAAGCCTTATCAACTGCTATTGAACCTTGATTTGTTCAAAAAAGCCTACATCCATCCCGAATTGAAAACCCTTACTTGGGCCGATGATTTGGATTACGATCCGATAATCCTTTATTATAAAGCGAACAACATCCCGTTTCCTGCCTCATGGGGCGAAATAAGTTGAACTGAATATTAAATTTTAAATCTTTAAATATAGTATTATGGAAATCAGAAAGTTAGAACAAATGTTTGAGGTTTTGCGCAGCAAACCGAAGAAACGTCTTGTGGCCGCTTATGCCAACGACGACCACACCATTTGCGCCGTCAATGCGGCAGTGAAAGAAGGCCTCATCGAAGCCACCCTCTTGGGCGACGAAAAGGTGATTGCCGAAGTGTGCAAAGCCGAAGGTATCGACATGGCCAACTTCCGCATCATCAACGAACCTGTCGATACCACAGCTGCTGCTAAGGCTTGCGACCTCATCAACGCCGGCGAAGCCGACATTTTGATGAAGGGTCTGCTCCCGACCGACAAGTACATGCGCGCCATCCTCAACAAGGAACGCGGCCTCTGCCCGCCCAATGTGACGCTGGCCCACGTCGCCGTCATCGAGAACCCGAACTACCACAAACTGATGGTGGCCTCTGACTGCGCCATCATCCCGCTGCCCGACATCAAGCAGAAGCAACAACTGCTGAAGTATGTCACCACCGTGGCCAAGAAACTCGGTGTTGAGTGCCCGAAGGTCGCCTTGGTGACCGCCACCGAACAAATGAGCGCGGGCATTCCCGCTTGCGTTGATGCCGCCATCATCGCCAAGATGGCTGAGCGCGGCCAAATCAAGGGCTGTATGGTGGAAGGTCCTATCAGCCTCGACCTCGCCTTGGATGCCGAGACCGCTGCCATCAAAGGCATGAAGAACCCTGTGGCCGGCGATGCCGACTGCCTCGTGTTCCCCAACCTTGAAGCCTCCAACGTGTTCTACAAGTGCTGCACCAAGTTCGACAAGAGCGAAGTGGGTGCCATGCTCATGGGTGCCAAGGTGCCTTGCGTACTCAGTTCGCGTGGCGACACATCGAAGACCAAACTCTATTCGATTGCATTGGCTGCTATGCTGGCATAATATTATGCGGCCCTTCGACAAGCTCAGGGACCTTTGCCTTTACAAAAGTTGAAGGTGCCTGAGCCTGTCGAAGGCTCCGACTTGAAAACAATAACAAAAACTCAACAATATGGCACATAAATTATTAATCATCAACCCAGGCTCCACATCAACGAAAGTTGCTGTTTTCCAAGATAAGGAGCAGGTTTTCAAGAAGAACATCAAACATTCTGTTGAAGACCTCGCCAAATTCGATAGGATTTCCGACCAGTTTTCCTATCGCAAGGACATGATTCTGAATGAGTTGAAAAACGAAGGCGTTGACATCAACGGCCTCAGTGCCGTGGTGGGTCGCGGTGGTTTGCTGCATCCGCTTACTTCGGGCGTTTATGAGGTGAACGATGTGATGATCCGTGACCTCACAGCCGCCACTTACGGCGAACACGCCTGCAATCTCGGCGGCTTGATTGCCAACGACATCGCCAAGGAATACGGCGTGAAGGCGTACATCGCCGACCCCGTCGTCGTCGATGAGATGGAGGATGTGGCGCGTTATTCGGGTCATCCGCTGTTCCCGCGCATCTCCATCTTCCACGCTTTGAACCAGAAAATGATTGCCCGTCAGCACGCAGAGGCGGTCGGCAAGAAATACGAAGACCTCAACCTCATCGGTGTGCACCTCGGCGGTGGCATTTCGGTGGGCGCCCACAAGAAAGGCCGTGTGGTTGATGTCAACAACGCCTTGAACGGCGATGGTCCTTTCACTCCCGAACGCTCCGGTGCTTTGCCGTCAGGTCCTTTGATGAAGGCCTGCTTCAGCGGCCAATACACCAAGAAGGACATTGACCTCATGCTGAAAGGGAAAGGCGGTTATGTGGCTTATCTCGGCACCAACGATGCCCTCGAAGTAGAAAACGCCGTGAAAGCCGGCAACAAGGAATGGGAAAAGGTGTATCGCGCCATGGCCTATCAAGTTGCTAAGGAAATCGGCGGTCTCGCAGCCTCAGCCCTTGATATGGATGTCGATGGCATTTTCATCACCGGCGGCATGGCTTACGACAAGACCTTCTGCAACATCGTGAAGGAGCATGTTGAGAAGATTGCGCCCGTGTATGTCTACCCCGGCGAGGACGAAATGAAGGCTTTGGCTTTCAATGGCCTGCGCGTCCTCAACAATGAAGAAGCCCCAAAGGCTTACCAAGGGTAATTTATCCCAACAAAGGGATTGTAGGGCTGTCACATCGTGGCAGCCGCAGGGTAAATCCAGTTGCGGCTGCCATAATATGACAGCCCTACATTTATTAATTCCCCGCGCAAGCCGCAGTAGCCGCGCTAATCGTGATTCCGGGAATGTTTTCCAATTGGTGCGCGCACGATTCCAAGGTGGCGCCAGTGGTCAAAACGTCGTCTATTAAAAGGACATGTTTCCCTTCGAGTTCTTCGGCGAATCGCACCTCAAAAATATCCTTCACGTTCTTGAAGCGTTCATCCGCTGATTTTTTCGTTTGTGTGGCTGTGTACACGGCGCGAACAAGGTATTTGTCCCCAATCGGGATGCCCGTCACCTCATGGATGCCTTGGGCAATCAATAGGCTTTGGTTGTAGCCGCGTTGCTTTTCGCGCCTAGGGTGCAGCGGCACGGGAATCAGGTAGTCAATGCCTTGAAACAGCGGCGCATTTTTGAGGGTTTCGCCCATTTGCTGGCCGAGGAAAACGCCCGCATCCGAGTTGCCTTTGTACTTCAATTCATGGATGATGTGCTGCACCTTGCCCGACTTGGCGAAGAAAAAACAGGCCGTCACCGCATGGAAGCGCACACGACCATAGAAGACTTGCGCCAAAGGGTTGTCGGCATGGTGCTCGTAACCCGTAAAGGGCAGGGTGTAGCGGCATTTCAGGCACACCGTTTCCTCATCCTTGAGCAGCGTTTCGCCACAGGCCGCGCACACACGCGGATAGAACAGGTTGATGAGATGATAAAGCCAGTCTTTGAAAGTCATGGGGCGGTTTATTGTCCTAATCGGATGTATTTCCTGCGGGGCACCATCGGCTTGGGTTTGCCTACCCTGTTTGCCGT
>Ga0310786_10005945_pt1 | contig 16400 bp, 16 predicted proteins | sample AusTroGonzalo_MG_FD_203881 | JGI IMG/M metagenome (GOLD analysis project Ga0310786, IMG submission 203881) | Bovine rumen microbial communities from tropical cattle in Woodstock, Queensland, Australia - Gonzalo_03 (v2) (version 2) | ecosystem: Host-associated > Mammals > Digestive system >... | reverse complement strand
TCTGCTTCATTTCCGTGGCATCCAGAAGTCAGGAAAAGCGTTTTGTCATATCCTGTCTGCGGAGTGAAGATATAACGGTAAATTGGATAGCTGTCCGTGTTACTGCCATAGGTTGTACTGTTCCACCTTGAAACACGTTCAACCTTTACATTATGAATTTTGGTTGTTTCTTCATTATACGGGTCACCTTCTGTATAATTATCAGGCAAAAGCGTGTCCCATGTGGATGAAATGAACTCATTATATCCCATATGGTTATCACCAACAGGAATTGAGGACGGGGTTTCAGACATTTGCAGAATATTACCATCGTGAAGGAATCCTGCATTCTGTGCTTCATTCCGTGCGATATAATCCCTATAAGAACCGTGCGGATAATAATCAGGCATCTTTCTGACTTTTTCTTTCGGAAGCTTGACTATTTTTATGTTTCTGAAGGTATAAACTGTGCTGTCTGTAGTTCCATGCGTTCCAAAAACGATTTTTTCTGTTGTGGGCGGGAAGATATAAGCGAAAGACCGATGAACATAATCCTTGAAATTAGTCAGCAGGATTTTTTCGTATGTGTTCCCTGTTACAACAGATTCAACGGTAACAGCATCACCATTCTCGTCAATACCGACAACGCACGGACCAACTTCATTCGTTTTTCCACCGTTGTTTTTGTAGTCCCATTCAAAACTGAATGTCCCGCCGTTTTCTCCTGATATATCAATCAATGTTAGTCCGTTCAGTTGACTTGCTGTTCCGAATACTAAATTATTATTTTTATCCGAAACATTTGATGACAATGCACTTATATCGAAAAGGTTATCGGTTATTTCTTCACCGCCATTTGATTCAGTTATTTTTGTATAGAATTTTACATCCTGTGCAATAGTTGTCACATCGCTATCTTCAACATCAGCACCGTCCGCACGTTTGAAGTTAATGCACAGATAATATGCTTCTTCCGGGAATGCCGTAAATCCAATAGTAGGGTCAACCGTTTCGATAATATTTTTGTTTATATCCTCATAGATAATGGAATACAGATAATCTGTATTGTCTAACATCATTGCGTTCCTGTACCATGTTCCATAAATCCTTGTCGTTCTGATAAATCGTGCATCTTGTGCTGTTTTACCGTCTGCAAACTTCCAGTATGACCCTTTATATAAAGTTGGCGTATAATCCTGTTCCGGCAAAATGGCAGTTAAAAGGTCATTCGCAAATTTATCTATTTTCCCAAGTTCTTCCCCTGTTGCTTTGGCATCTGCAGGAACATCATTCATCGTCAGAGTGGGGTCAGTATACTGATAGAACTTTACCGTTGAAGCAATCGCTGTTACATCAGCATCCGTAATATCCTCACCGTCTGCACGTTTGAAATTAATCTTCAGAGTTACAGCTTCTCTTGGGAAAATTGTCATCTCCCTTTTTGGGTCAACAGTTCCGATAACATTACTATTGCTGTCCACATAAACAATAGAATAAAGATATGTAGTACCGGGCATTTCTATGGCATTTCTGTATCCATAACCATAGATTGAATATGTACTCGCAAACTTTACGCTGTTTGCGGAAGTGCCATCTGCAAACTTCCAATACTTTCCCTTCCGTAATGTGGGTGTAAAATCTTGCAGTACAACACTCGCATCTATTGCGCTCTTTAAATCAGAAAGGTCCGGCCCCAGTTTAGCCGCCGTCCAGTGTCCGGCTGTCCATGCTTCCGCTGTCGTGATCGCCGTTGTGCAGCGGTACAGTGCGCCGTCATGGATGCAGTAATCCCCTACCTTATATGTGGAGCTGCTGGAGTATGCCGCCGCGATCGCGCCGTTCGCCGCAGCTGTCGCCGCTACCATTTCGTCATAAACCGCGATGATCTCCTGATATGTCGGCACCGCGTTCGTCGGCGCCACCGTTCCGCTGGCGTGGGTGTTGTCCACCATGCCGTCCACAATCCGCATGGTCCCGGTGACGCTGTTGGTGCTGTCCACCAGCTTGATGGACAGGCAAAACTGGCCGTCATAGTTGTAGCAGGCCTGCGGAAGGATGACCTCCGCCACGTTCCCGTCCACGATGTTCCCGCTTGTAATGGCGATCGGATCCCCCTGCGGCGGCATGAAGATGCCCTGGACGGCCACGCCCGTCAGGTCCACCGGCTCGCCGTCCCGGAACACACGGATCCCGAAATGATCCGCCTGCTGATCCTTGTACCCGATGGAATGCTTCAGAAACGACCTGTGGATGTTCCCCGTTTCCAGGTTTATATCCGCTATGTCCCGCTTGTAAACAGCCATGCCTTATCCCTCCGTTATTCAATAATGCTCAGTACCTGGTCCACCGCGTCGCTGATGATGTTATCCTTCACGCCGCCGGCCAGCTTGTTCTCCGTCAGGCTTCCGTTGATGATGTTATAACCGGCGACCGTCCTGTTCTCGCCGTAAATGTTATTGCTCAGTTTGACTCCGGTGATCCGCTGCGCCACACAGTCGTATTCGATCTCCTGGACCGTCATGTCGATGTCCAGCCCGATGTCGCTGTCCTCCACGGTCACGATGTCATAAAGGACCACATTCTGAAGTCCCTTCATCCAGGCGTATTCCGCGGTGTCGCCCAGCTGTTCCAGCTGCACCGTGACGTCCGTCACCGGGATGTCCTTCTTATCTACAGTGAAGCGTTCCTCTGCCTTCTCCCGCATTTCGTCCAGAAGCGCCTCTTCCGTCCAGTCCGTGTCCGTTCCGGTTCCATCGTCCTTCCCGACCTGGCCCTTCACGTTCAGCGTTTCCATGTAAATGACCGGATAATTGCTGATATAGTCGGAATCCACGTACAGCTCCGGCAGATAAAGGTCGTCGCCCTTTTCGTCCTTCGCAACCGGAACCACCCTGGTAACCAGCCCGCTGCTGTTCACCTTCCAGATAATCCCGTTCACGTTCTTCCCGTACCGGATCACCATCACCGGATCCTCGCTGGTCCGCTCGATCACGAACAGGTCCCAGTTATCCCGCGTGAATCTCGCGTCAAACGTGGGTACAATGCCCGTGTCAGGATCCGTCAGGCAGAACATGCCGTTCTTCCGTTTGATGGTCCCCGTGAACGTTCCGGCGCTGTCGTCCGTGATGTTCGTGGCGACGGTCCCCCGGTAATCCATCATGAATGCCTCGACAATCTTTCCGATGGCCATGGCCGGCACCGCGTCCGTCAGGCTCACTTCCTGCACCAGGACGCCGTTCAGATCATTGGAAACGTGATTCCCGCTGACGGAGACTTTCCCGTTCTTCCTGTCCACAGTGACTTCTTTGATCCGGAACAGCTGCTCCGTGATGGTCCGCGGCTGCAGATCGCTTGGGCTGATATGCCGGTCATACGTGACCTGGCTTTTTTTGATGTACCCGATCAGCCCGTATGTGGTACTCATCTTGTACCAGGTGCTGCTTTCTTCCTCGATGAAATACAATTCCGTCCCGCTTTTAAGGTTCACAAGCACAGGCGACCCGCTTGTATACCGTGCAATGCCTGTCCACCATGAACTCCTGTCCGGCGGTGCCAGACGTGTGCTGGAGAACTCATCGTAATAGGTGCATTTATAGTTTTTATTGTTGTAGGTGACCTTGTCCCCCACATGGTAAATGGTCGTGCTCACCCATGCGTTGTAATTGATCGTCTGCGGTTCGCTCGGTCCTTCCCGCAGCGCCGCTGACTGGTTTGTTTTGTAAACGTCCGTGTCATATCCCACGGATGCCGCCGGGATTGTTTCCTTCGGAACCGGAAGCCGGACGATTGCTTCCCGCACCAGGTATTTCCATTTTTCCCATGGATCCATCGGGTGCTCCATCTCAAAGGAACATTCTCCGCCGGCGACCATCCGGATGGAAGCCGTCAGCGGGCAGAGCACCGCCGCGCCGTTCCCCGTGAAGACGGTTTCGTCTGTCGAAAAAACACAGATCACAAAAACCGCTCCCTTCTGTCAAACGCCAGCTTGCTCCACCCTGTACCTGTCACAGTGTTGCTCCCCGGATCCAGCTGCGGGAACGGTCCGGATGTCTTCCCGGTCATGATCGTCGTCCGCAGCGTGTCTGACATTTCCTCCGCGTCGCAGTCGATCAGGTAGCTGTTCCCGCTGGTGATGCCGGTCAGCGTCAGCGTCTTCCCTCCGATCACAACCGTGGCGCTGGTGGCGCTGGCCGTCAGCGTGATCAGCGGCTTTGATTTCACGTCGCCCCGGTTGTACACCGTGCTCCCGCTTGTCGTGATCTCCACGGTGTCACTCAGGAGCAGTTGTTTGAGAGGCTGGCAGTAGAACTGGACTTCGCCTTCCCACACGTCCATGTTTTTGCTGTGCTTGTTCAGCGTCACCGCGCCAATGATCCGCGCCGACTGCTTTCGGTCCGGTTCCCCGCTGAAGGTCACATACCCGGAACCCTTCAGCCAGTTGTAGATCTCCCGGACCCTCGACCCTCCGCGCACAAACACGGACGCCGTCTGAATATAGCTGTTATAGATCTCTTCGCCTTCCAGCAGCGTCATATCCCCGGATCTGCCCGGTATTTCTATATGCTGAACCCGTTCCTCCGGGCGCACGATCGGCACCGGACCTGACAGGCCCACGCCCATGTTCCGGCAGTCCATCCCGTTCCAGATAAAATAACTCTGACCCATTTTTTCACCCTTTTCCTCTGCTTATTGGAAAAAGAATGGAGCCGAAGGCTCTCAGCTCCCGTATCCCGCCATCATCCGGCGGTTCCTTCCGGCGATCGCGGCAGCCAGCGCGTCCGCGCTCATCCCGCCGCTCATGTTCATGTTTTCGATATACAGATTGCTGGAGAAGTTCCGGCTCGCAACAGCCCGCGCCGGGACGATTTGCTCTGATTTATGCAGATATGCCAAATAACCGTCATAAGGCACGGACCACAGGCCGTTGGCGTGTCCCTTTACATTTCCTCCGCCCAGCAGTCCCATCATCCCGGCTGCGGCTAGACCCATCGCGTGGATCTGCGCCATGATGGGAACAACGCCCACCTGCTTGGAAATGTCCTGCGCCGCGTTCTCCGGAACCTCAGGTTCCGTCTCCACAGGGACCGGGTTCCCGTTGTTGATCATTTCCATCAGCTCGTCCGCTGAAGTATGTTCATCGAACACCCATCCGTTTGTCGCCTGCAGATTTTCAATCGCTTTGTCTATGGTCTGTGCGTTTGTCAGCCAGATCTTCGCAAAAATATTTGAGTCTTCGCTGTACGGATTCCAGTTATCCATGAATCCGGCTGTCCGTTCCGCTTGTTCCGCAGCCATTCTTGCGAGGAAGTCCCCGAAAGACTCCTGGCCCATAAATACAGGCCCCAGCGGAGAATTGTGCGTCAGCCAGTCCAATACAGGTCCGCCGTTTGTGCTTGAGAATGTTTGCAGTTTCGGAAGTGCGCTGGCCATGAATCCACTTATTGCGGAAACCGCTCCGCCTCCCGCAGTTTCTGCTGCTGTGCTTGCAGTTTTTGAACCGAATATCCCCAGGTCTTTCAGTCCTGTAACAAGTTTAAGGAACGTCAGGACCATGGACGATACCTTCAGCCCGGCAAACGCGATCCCCAGGCCTTCAAGAACGCCGACGACCGTTTCCCCGTTGTCCTTGATCCATTTCAGCCCGTCTGTCAGCGATCCCAGCAGGTCCCCGAATTGCTTGACCACATCCTCTGCGCTCATGTCGGTTATACCCTTGAGCAGTTCTGCCACAGCGTCGCCCAGGCTGGCCAGCATCTCCTGGCCTTTTTCGCTTTCCAGGTATTTCAGCAATTCATCCAGAACGCCGTTCAGCGCTTCCGCCGCCTTTGTCAGTGCCGGAGCCAGTGCAGCACCAACCTTTTGCTGCAGCGTTTCCCAATTCCCCTTCAGCTCGTTATATTTGTCGTTCAGATCCGCCAGCTGGTTGACTTCTTCTTTTTGCAGTACATTGACGCCGTCCAGCGCCTCCCTATATTCGTCCACAGTTTTATACTGTGTGAACAACGGGATCAGTTCTTTCCAGCTACGTCCGAAAATGTTCTGCGCCGCGTTTTCTTTTTCAGCTTCTGCTTCGATGCTGTCGCCCATGTTCATGATTGCCTGACCTGCTCTGAAAAACAGGTCCAGCGAATCCTCTGTTATGAACTTTTTCCCGCCCGTTTCCGTCTTGGAGACGAAAGTATCGATCACAAGCCCGAAATCATTCAGATATTTCATGGCCCCGGCGTTATCCCCGCCGATGCCCTTCATCAGCTTCTGCTGGCTTTTCAGTATGGCGTCCACCGAAGTGTCCATGCCGTTTGTTACCAGCTTCTGCATCCGCTGGAATTTATCAATATCAATTCCGTACATCAGCGCCATGGTTGCGGTGTCGTCCGCCCATTTCGCGCTGTTCATGATATTGTTCCATATGGTCTCGCCCAGGTTCACGGCCTTCTTTGCCGCGTTTTCCAGCCCGGTTGTGATCGTATTAATCCCGCTGATCACCTGGTCCAGGCTGATTTTCTTCCCGATGCTGTTCACGGCCGTGCTGACGTCGCTTGCCGCATCAGCCGTCTGCTCCATCGTGCTGTTCACGTTCTGCAGCTCGGTTTCCATATTTGTCAGTGCAGTCTGCGCGTTATACAGCTTCGTCTGCCACTGCTGGAACTGCTTGCTTGCCGGGCTGACGCCGTTATCGGTCAGCTTCTTAAGAGCCTGCTGGGCGGCTGCCACGGCCGTCTTCTGCTGCTCAATCTTTTTCTTCAGGATATCCGACTGGGAGGCCGCGTACTTCTCCGCGTCGCCCGTCTGCTGGAAAGACGCCTTTGCCAGCTTCTGCTCCGCGTTCAGCACCTTGATCGCGTTGGCGGCGTTGGTCATCGCGCTTCGGAACTGCGATTCGCCCTCCAGTGCAAACCTTGTTTTAATGTCGCCCATAAGCGGCCTCCTTAGTCATAAATCGGCGGAACGGACCGGGTAAGACAATGCTCCATATCGTCATAATTCCGGCGATAGATATACAGATCCAGAATCACTCCCGGAGGCATCAGCTGCATCTCCTCGAACCCCAGCCCGCTGATCAGTCCCCAGGCTGTGATTTTTCGCCAGGTGAGTCGGTTGTCGGACTTTTTTTTTGGATTTCCTGCAGGACCAGGTCAACCTCATGCTCCCGCTCGTCATCCTCTTCGGTCTCCATGCTCATTCCGTCCGTGATGGTTTCGATCACGGCCAGCTGCAGGCTGATCAGTTTCTTGAGGTTTGCCGGCGTGTGCAGCGTGATCCAGTCCAGGTCAACATCCAGCTTTTCACCGTTCAGCAAAGCCCCGTTCTCCGCCAGGATCAGCAGCATCGGCAGCAGGATCTCCGGCTTCGATACCATCTTGCTGATATCGTTAAAATTGAAGCCTTCGATGCGGTTCTGCATCTCCAGCATTGCTCTCAGTGGGAATGCCAGCGGGAACACCCGTCCGGCGATTTTTACCGTGTGCTGTTTCTTTGTTAAATTGCTCTCCATGATGTTTCCCCTCTCCATTGTTCAAAAAAGCCCGGACAGGGTTATTCCTGTCCGGGTTGTTCGGTTGGCTGTCAGGTGATTCCGGCCAGGGCGTTCAGGTACGATTCCGCATCAGCAGCATTGTCAAAGAGCTGACGCTTGCGGAACTTCATCTTTCCGGAACCGTCCACGTCCAGCCCCTTGCAGCGGCCGGTCGCCGTGGGTGTCTGCCACTCGATTGTTTCACCCTTCGTCTGAGCGCTCTCAGACGTGATGGAAAACAACGTGTTATAGATCCACAGCGCCTGGTACTTGGTCGCGCCGTTCTTCCGGCGGACGCGGACGTAGCCGACGCCCACCTCGTACGCGGCGGCGTCCGTGTCATAGTACGTATCTACCGCGGCGGAACCGGTGCCGGTCGTCTTCTTTTCAAGAAGGCCGATATAGTCCTGCACGTCTTCCAGCAGGTCGTCCAGGCCAAGCTCCAGCTCCATGCTCGTGATCCCGTTGTCATCCTCGGAGATCCCGTCGTCCGCGTACAGCGGATTATTGTTCCGGTTGATGGTCAGGTTGCCGGAGATGGCTTTGCCCATGACCATGCCGGCGCTGTAAGTCGGCTCGGCTCCGGGCGTGTGGGCGGAAACCTTCGCAACCACCACATGTCTCATACCGATATAAGGCATATCCTTTACCTCCTGTAAAAAAATCAGCCCCTCGAAGCGAGGAAGCTGTCCCAGATTGCCTGGCATATACTAAGCGCTCTCGGTCCGGCATGTGTCTCGGCCTCGTCCACCCAGTAAGAACCCGGCATATTGTGTTTTCCGTAGTGAAGAACGAACGCCTTTGTGGCGTTCCGTACACCCTTTCCGTCAGTACCCTGCGGATAGATGTCATTGTAGATCAGGTTACCGGCGTTGACGGGAACACCGTAGCCGACAGATTCCACCATGGCGCCTGTGTCAACGTGGCCGTGGGCCGTCGCCGATTCGCGCCATTCGTCCCGGATCATCTCGCTGACGGCTTCCACCATCTCCACCGCGACAGGGCCGGAATCCTGGCCCATCCGCCGCATCTGGTCCACAAGGTTATCCAGCCCCTGGCATTCAAATCTCGCCATCAGTATCCCTCGCATTCAAAGATGTGATGGATATATCCGTCCTGGGGCTCAGGATTGATAATCCATTTCACCGTCGTGCGCGGATCTGCGTCCAGCGTGTCAAAGATCGCCTGGGCGATAGCGTCGTCTTCCGTCTTGGTGTACCTGTGAACATAAAATTTCCATGCCTGGTTGCTTGCGTCGTGCGCGTCGTCCGCCATGAACGGCAGCCGCTGCGTTTCTTCCCAGTAGGAATAAGCCTCCGCGTCAGACATGGAAAAATAGTGCCGGATATTCGGATCTGCAGTTACCAGCAGCGCCTTGATCTCATCCAGCGTCATGGCTTTACCACCTCCAGCGTCAGGTCGGAGATCGGCGTCGGGCCGTCGTCATCGATCCCGTGATACGCGCGGGTAATCCGATAAACGGGCGCGTTCGCGGATTTGTCCTTGAACGCCGCCAGCTGCTCCAGCACGACCACGTCGTTCTGCGCGACGCCGTGGTTCTGCAGGATCCTGATCCGGCCGTCCGCCTTCTGTTCCTTCCGTCCTTCGGTCTGCCATTCCGGGGAGGTCTCATAACTCAGCTCACGGTACCAGCTGCAGCCGATCAGCGCATAGGTCGCTGTCGGCATGCTGCCGGCGGAGGCGCTGTCAGACTTCCGGAAAACCGTACAGATCCCGGTATCAAGAATCATCCTCAGCCGCCTCCCGTGAATGCTGCTGCAGCCACCTTTCCCGGCGCCTCAGCCGCAGCCATTCCGGCATGCCGGCTCCGCTGTCCCGGTTCTGGTACTGCCATACAGCCGTATCAACCACGAGCAGAAGATCCTCGTTCCCGTCGTCAAGGACGATTCCGGTTCCTTCCAGTTCTTCGATCGCGGCCGTAATCCGATAGCCCAGATAAGTGTCCAGGGAAGTGTCGCCGGGCAGCCGGTTCAGCCGCAGCTTTACCAGTGCCAGCGCGTCCCGTGTATTTACGCCCATGCCTCTCACCCCTTCGTACTTTTCCAGGTATCTTCACTGTAAACGGACACGCCGACGTGCCCGACCTTGATCCGCGGATCGCAGTACAGCTTCGCTCCTGCCGCCCTGGCCTTCCGGCAGAACGTCAGATCCTCGCCGTATCCGTGCTCCGGGAAGAATGGCAGCGCTCCCGCTTTGCGGATCAGGTCCACGGTCATCATGACCGCGCCGAAACCGCTGCCCTCGATCTCGAATATTCCGTCCGGGATCTCGGAGAAGCTTGTCGCTGTCGGTTCCATCTTGCCCCGTGCATTCGGCATGTTGTGACAGATCTCATATACGCATGGTTTACACGGATGCTTCCGGGTGAAGAAGAGTCCGCAGACATATTCCAGCCCCTGATCCAGATCGGCGGCGAACCGTTCCATAAGATCAGGATCGAAAGTCATGTCTGAGTCCAGCCACAGCACCCGGTCGAATCCGTCATCCATAGCCTTTTTGGCAAGCGTATGCCTGGCTTCGTAGATGAGGGAACAGCTTGCGACAGCCAGCTCCGTTCCTTCCGGTTTCCGCATCGCTGCAAACGATGTGAAAAACAGAGTATGCACCATTTCCATGCATGGTATCGCAATCAGCGTTCGCATGCTGTTCTCCTCTCTGTGTCAGTCATTTATTCCGCTTCCGGTCAGGTCACGGTCACCGTGCAGCTATCGGTCAGGCCGTTGCAGGTCGCGGTGATCAGAGTCGTGCCGGCGGTCACGCCGGTCACAACGCCGTCGCTGCTCACGGTGGCCTTGCCCTCAGCGCTGGAAGTCCAGGTCACGGTGCCCTTGCCGGGCTTGGTAATCGCCTTCAGCTTCAGGGTGCCGGTGCCGGCAATGGATCCGGTGTGGGTGTTCAGCTGGATGCTCTGGACGCTGTTGGCGTCATCGGGAGCGAAGTCAGCGGTCGTGGTCGGAGAAGTGTTCGCGTAGTTCACAATCACGAAGGCTTCGCCGGCCAGCGGGCGGCCGTCATAACGGGCAGTGCCCTTGAACACGGTCTCATCCTGCAGGAACATGAAATCCTTGCTGGAATCGAACTCGATCCCGGCGCGTTCAGCCAGCAGATAGTTGCCGCCGAAACCGCCGATGATTTCGTAATCCTGCATTTCGTCATCTTCAAACTCGACGACCTCGCCGCCCAGGATGGGCATCAGGTTCGTTCCGGCGACATAAGCGCCGTTGGCGTTCACGGCCAGAGCCTTCGCCAGGATATCCAGGTGGGTTTTCCGGTTCATGGCCCAGAACAGACCATCGCCGGAATACACGGGCTTCGCGATTCCCAGTTCAGCCAGCAGGGCAATGAAGAATTCAGCGCCGGAAGCGGTGCTCTTGTTGATGGTCCGGACATTGGACTCATGCAGGTCGGTGAAGGCCGGTTCATTGGTTCCCCACCAGGCGGGCTGGCTGGAAACGCTCAGGCGCTTCGCGATACCGACGGGTTTCTTGGATCCGTCGCCGAACAGGATCGCCTTATCCAGGGCCTTGGCAATAGCCTTGCCGATGGCGGAGATGATCTCGTTGGCCAGGGCAATGTCGCTGTCTTCCAGAACGGCATTGCAGACGACCACGAAGCCGCCGACCTTGAAGCCGTCAACCTCAACCTGGTTGAACGCCAGGCTCAGCTCGTTCAGGTTGGCGCACATCTCCGTCCATACGCCCTCGGAAATCTTGCCCATGATATTCTGGCGGCCCTTGCCGCTGACGCTGCGCAGGTCAACAAACCGGAGCAGCTTGGAGTTGGCGGCCATCTCAGCCCGCACAAGGCCCAGCATGGCCTCAGGAATGGTCAGGCCGACGCCGGTCAGGGCGCGCTTTTCTTTGATCGCGGCGCGGACTTCGCCCAGGAAGTCATGCACGCCCTGGATGCCCAGGAACGCTTCCCGTTCCTGCTGATTGAAATCGCGGAAACGACGGTTCATAGTGATAATTCCTCCTCTGTTTTCCTCCGCCGCAGGCGCGGCGGGTGTTTCGCTCTCTTCCGGAGCAGTGGTGTCCTGCTGGGCCTCCTCGCTCTCCAGCTCGTTTTCCAGGTTGCGGATCTCCTCCGTCAGCTGGTCCGCGGCCGTCTGGGCTTCGGAACGCTCAGACTCAAACGCGGTGATTTCTTCCTCCACCGCGGTACGCTGTTCGTCGGTCTCGACTTCAGCAATGGCCTGTTCGAGCTCGTTTTCGCGGGTCGCGAATCCGGCCAGCTTATCATTCAGCTCGCCCAGGGCCTTTTTCTTCAGATCGATCTGCCGGCGCAGCATCAGGGTTTTCAGAGCCATAATTCAGCCCTCCTTGTGAATTCTCGCCCGCGCCGACTGTTTCCAGTCTTCCAGGCGGTTTCGACTCAGCGCGTCCCGCTGCGCTTCGCGTGCGGATACGTTGGTCTGCTCGTACGCGGGGAACGTGCAGACGCTCACCTCAAACAGCTCCACCTCGGTGATCGTCCAGTGGACAGACCCATCATCCCGGAACTCGGTTTCCTCGCTGATGATGTTGAATCCGAAACTGCACTGGTCCACATCGCCGCGTTTGACGCGCTCGTACAGGTTCATGGCATCCTGATCGTTCGGATTGATCGTGATGTCACCCCACAGTCCGTGCTCGTCCACGCGCAGTTCAAGCGTGTGGGCCTTTGTGCGTCCCAGCACCTGAGTGGAATCGTGATTGGTCAGCGCTCTGATATCTCCGCTCAGAGTCTTATCGAAAGCGTTCCTGGCTACGCTTTCCGTCATGCCAGGCCCGATTTCATACATGCTGTCGAATACAGAAAAGTATCCTTCAATGTGCAGGCGGTCTTTCTCTTCCCGCGTCTCGAATGTCGTAACCGCGGCCCGTACCTGCCGATCCTTGTCCCGTGTGATCATTTCGCTTTCGCTCCTTTTTTCGCCGGCTTCTTTGCTGCCGGTTTCTTTGTGCCTGCATCCTCCGAAGGGGTTTCAGGGGGCAACCGGAAAGCCACCTGATCCGGTATCTTTCCGTACCTGGCCGGGCATTCAAGAGCGCCGTCCGTAAGCACAATCCGGCCCTCCATCAAACACATTTTCTGATGAGCGCACACCGTGCCGCTCACCTTGCAGCGGATCGGTTCCTCCGCCCTCCCGATGATCGCCTGTCCGCATCTGTATGCCATATCCGTTTCCTCTCTCCGGTCATTCGCCCGGCTCCGTATGTTCAACCGTTCCGCAGAACTGCCGGATAAAACCGTCCCGCAGCTGCTTCCGGCATTCCCCGCACGCCCAGCCGATATAATCGCCGGCCGCGATCATGTACAGGTCCCTGTCGTGCCGTCCGCACAGTCCGCACGTGCCGTGCGTCTGCGGATTCTTTATGGTTCCTCGCCGGTCATTCATCCTGGATCAGCTTCTTCTGCTTTCCGGAGTCATCGTAGGGAATGTAATTTTCCAGCACCTTGTACTCCTTCAGCCCGGCGGGCGGCATGTGCATCCGGTCGCGCCACTCGTCGCCGTTCACATATCCGCGGTCGGCGCCGGCAAGCAGCAGGTTGCTCACGCTGCCCAGGTCGTAATCCATCAGGCTCCAGAAATTCAGCTGCAGGTACCACTTCGGGCTGATGATCAGCGCCCTGGTCATTTCCTGCTGAATCGCCATGGCGATCGCCCGGACCTTTGTCTGGATGAAGTTATTCCATTCATCCCGGTTGAAGGCGCCCACGCCCAGCAGGAACGCCGGCACGCCGATCACCATCGCGATTGTCTTGATATCCAGCTCCACCGTGTCCTTCAGCGCCAGATCCTGCAGGCTCAGCGGCCGGACCTCGGTCACGTCAAACGCCTCGCTCGGAATCATCCAGGGCGCTCCCGGCGTGGACGGCTGCACATAGTCCCGCAGCAGCTTCGCCCGTCCCTCCGGGCTTGCAAACTCATCCGTAAGCCCGTCCACCTTTACAATGATGGATGGTTTCCACTCGCTGCTCATGAAGGCGTTTTCGGTCTTCTGGGCCTGTCTGATGTTGTTCGCCACGTCCTTCAGCACAACCGTAAGCCCGCGGCCCTTCCACAGGTAAGTCGGATCCGGATTGTAAGCGAAGTGCATCACGTCGGCGGGGCTGTGCGCCTTGCCGTCAATGAGCACGGTGTAATCCCTGTAGCTGCCCGGCTTCGCCTGCAGGTTGACCCGCTGGGCGCTGATCGGCTCCAGGTCCTGCAGGATGCCGTTTTTCGTATGCGGAACAACGATGCTGTTCCCGTTGCCGTACAGCAGAAGGTTCATTACCACCGCCGTCATCCATTCGATCCGCGTCATGTTCTCGCAGGGCTCGATATCAATCTTCCGGCTCAGCTCGTTAATAATCCGCTCGTCGCCGCTTTCGGTGTTGTTCATCAGATAGATCGTCATGCTGCCGATCAGCTCCGCGATCCGCAGGCACGCCGTCATGATCTGCGGGTTATCGCACAGCCGCGTATAGCCGGCGCATTTGATGTCGTCCTGGCCCAGCCACAGCGCGATACCGGACGCCGTCTTCAGATCTATGTTTTCCCGCTTCTGCGCGGAGATATCTCCGCCGGAACCGTGAAGCCCGCGCAGCCGGTTGATCATGCTGGCCAGTAAAGTCGTCGCGCTCATCTTCCGTCATCCTCCGTTTAACCGCCGGCCGTCTGTTCAGATCCGAACCAGCTGCTTGCCTTTCCGCTCTTTTCCAGGCACTCCAGCATGCGGACCGTGGCAAACACGTCCGCGTCGAAAATATCGATGCGCCGGTTGTCCTCAATCTTGCAGTACTGGATCATATCGTCCGTCTTTTCCTCGGCCAGCACGTTCTGCACGCAGTATTCGTATGCCTCGCTGCCGAAGTAATAAAAAAGCCCATTGAGCGCCTTTTGCTCAATGCGCCGGAATCCCTCGCTCTTTTTGTAGTGGTACTGCGGCTGGTCCACCACCGTAAAGCCCGCCGCCTTCATGCCGATGAAGTATTCCCGGCAGAACTTCCGGTCGTGACCGATCTGCCGGATCCTGAATCCCTGCTGCCGTTTCTCAACGAACCACCGCACCACGTCGCTGTGGTTGTTTGTCGGAGCGTTGCACATATCCAGCCATCCGTCGTCCTTCCATCCGAACAGCGGGATGTTGTCCTGGTCGGCTTTGATGTGGGCGGCCACAACCGGAAACCAGGCGTGCGGAAGGCAGATATCAATGTCCTTGTAGCATCCGTGCAGCACGGCAGCCGTCAGGTCGTGCATCTTCGACAGGTCCGCGCCGCCGTACCAGTTGATCGGCAGGCGGAGGATATGCCGGATCTTTTCATCCAGCGTCCAGTCCGGATCGATTCCAAGCGCCTCGCCGGCCTTCACGTTCGACCATCTGAAGGTGCTAACCTGGAAGTACGCCTTCATCTGCGCCGTGAAGATGTTCAGAGACTTCGCCATGAAGTCTTTCCGCTGCTGCGGATCGTCCGCCGCCTGCTGGGCGTCGTTCATGATGTCCGCCGGGCGGATCGTCACGCCGTAACTCGGATTCGCTTTCTGATGCTGCACCGGGTCCAGGATATCGACGTTGCCCTTCTCGTCCTGTTCCGCGTGGCAGATGAACGCGAACAGGTTTTCATTCTGGTACTTTCCGTGGAGTACCCGCTGAGCGTATGCCAGACGCTGGGCACAGAAGGATGTGCCGTCATCGCCGGCGGTCGTGATCGCGATGACCAGCTTGTTCGTGTACGCCTTTGTGGCTTCCTTCAGAATGTTGTACTGCTTCGGACTCTTGTAAGCATGGATCTCGTCGGCGATTACGATGTTACAGTTGAAAGAGTCCTGCGCGTCCGGATTGCTTGCCAGGGCGTTCAGCGATACGCTGCCGCCCGCCAGGCTGCTGTTCTCAATCTTATGCTCGGAAGCGTTGTCCAGGATGCGCCATCCGTCTTTCTTGGCGGCGTTCCTGTCCTTGTACAGATGATGCTCCACATTATAGAGCCAGCTGTCGAAAGTTTCCCTGGCCTGTTTGAGCGCTGCGCCTACAACGTATACTTTCGCCCCGCTCATCCGCTCCAGGACGGCCAGCCCGAACGACAGGCCCATGATGAAGGCCGTTTTCCCGTTCTTCCTGGGAACGAAGATCAGCGCTTCCTTCGTTACCCGTTCCTTTGTGCCGGCATAAAAAAAGCAGAGCATTCCGTAAACACAGAACTTCTGCCACGGTTCCAGCAGGAACGGAGTATCCCGCAGCGGCGTGCCGTCCAGCTTCTCGCCCTGCCGGTGAACCATCGTCGTTTCTATAATGCCGATTACAAAATCGGCGTCCCTGGTCCGCACCTCATAGCGCGGATCCGCGCACATCGCCCGGAAGCGCCTGGCTGCCAGGATGCGGTCTTCCTCTGCGACAATCGCGCCGCTGATCAGTCCGTCAACGTATGCCTCCACGGCCGCGGCGTACTTTCCTTTGATCACTCTCCATCACCAAGCCGTCTCAGTGCGTCCGCCAGCACGTTACTCTCCGGAAGATTCTCCTGGGCGTCCAGCCGCTTCACGGCCATGGTCGTCAGGCCCAGTTCCTTCAAGTATGCCAGAATATCCCGGCGCAGCCCCTCAGCGGTTGTCACCGCGGCGGACTTCCGGGTGCCTCCGGTTTCCGTCGGATCAAACATCGGAAGAGCGCCGGAACAAATCCCGGCATTCAGAATTTTGTACTGATCCATCAGGTTCGCGCAGATGTTCACCGCGTCGGCGAACTCCGGCTTCCATGTCTTCAGCGATTTCATCGCCGTCCGGAGACGTTTCTCCGTCGCTGTCAGTCCCATGATCATCCTCTCCGTAATCATCAGGCGCCAGGCCCTGTCTTGTGTCCGGACACAACGCCGGCTGTGCCGGCAAAACTTCAAAAATCACTCCGAGTGTGTAAAAGAG
>Ga0310786_10005944_pt1 | contig 16401 bp, 12 predicted proteins | sample AusTroGonzalo_MG_FD_203881 | JGI IMG/M metagenome (GOLD analysis project Ga0310786, IMG submission 203881) | Bovine rumen microbial communities from tropical cattle in Woodstock, Queensland, Australia - Gonzalo_03 (v2) (version 2) | ecosystem: Host-associated > Mammals > Digestive system >... | reverse complement strand
TTTCGACGGCCACATGCAGAAACCGCAGTGGTGCTTGGCGGTGAAGATGATGCCCTTCATGCCTGCCTGTTTGCAGACACGTGCCCATTGACGGCAGTCAAGATTGCTGGGGTTGAACAGCTTCGGGTCTTCGTTACCAAAACCCCATTCCTGGTCGGTGTAGGTGTTCAGCGAGTAGTGGATGAAGGCATACATCTCCATGTCCTGCCACCGTAGTTGGTTCTCCGATGGCACTGGACCGCATGGTTTTTGTGTTTGCGCTTGACAACTCAGCAACGAGAGGGCAAGCAGTGTGGCTATTGTCTTAATCTTCATTGGAAATAGGTATTCTGATTACTTCTTAATCTTCAGCACGGGCATGATGTTGTTCTGTTTCTCAGGCAGCGTGACAACGAGGGCTTCTTTCGTGCGTTCAAACTTCACTTTGCCATAACCAAGCAGTTCTACGGATTTAATGGCAACAGGGTAGAGGTCGCTCTCAGCGGCAAGTGCCTTGACGGTGATGGTTTGATTCTTAGGCCATGCTAGGGCTGTCACGTAGAGCGCCTTTTCCGTTTGGGTGAAGCGGATTTCGTCGGCACCAGCCTTGGTGTATTGCCCGTCGTTGAAACCCTGGGCGTTGATTTTGATGTCGGCATTGGCGATGGGGCCTTCACCGAAGATTTTCCATGGACGGGTCTTGACGATGCTTTCGCTGTTGACTTTCATCCACGCACCAAACTCTTTCATAATGGCAAGTTCCTTCTCATCGGGTGTGCCGTCGGCTCTCAATGGTACCGATAGTAACATGTTACCGTTCTTGCTGACGATGTCCACGAGGAGTTTTGCCACTGTGGCAGCACTCTTGTAACCATTGCGTTCGTAGGTGCCGGTGTTGTAGTGCCAGTCGCCAATGCAGTTGCAACATTGCCAAGGACGTTCCATAATCTGATTGGGAGCACCACGTTCCACATCCCAGACGAGGGCGTCCTTCATGTCTTCTTCCAGAATCTTTCCAAACACCACCGCCTCATTTTTCCCCTTGTGGGTGGCAACACTGTGGTTGTACATATGGGCGGCAATCTTCATGCCTGCATCACTGACGGGATAGAAGGGGAGCACGGTCACATCGAAATAGATGAGGTCGGGGTTGTAACGGTTGATGGCATCGAGGGTGCGGTTGTAGAAGTTGGTCATATACTCCTGTGTGGGGATGCAGGCTCCACCTTCCCAACCCCATTGACGATGGATGGCGCCATTGTCCCATGTGTTGTCAGAGAAATCATGGTTCTGAGCATAGAGCTTCTGGGGATCGAGCCCCTTCCACCATTTCTCTGTGCCATCGGCATTGAGCTTGTAACCATCCTCCTTCGTCAACCAACCGTCATACTTCACACCACGCATATCACCCTTCATGTCGAAACGTCGTGAGGGCTCGTACCAAGTCCATGCGTGGTCGGCATGGAAAGAGATGCCGAATGGAAGTCCTGCTTTCTTCGCAGCTTTGGCCCAACCATCGAGGATGTCCTTGTGTGGGCCAATATTCTGGGAGTTCCACTCTTGATACTTGGAGTCCCAGAGGTCGAAATTGTCGTGGTGATTGCCGAGGGCAAAGAAGTATTGTGCCCCACATTCCTCCTTGTAGAACTTCACCAGTTCCTCGGGCGTCCAGTTCTCTGCCTTGAAGAGGGGAAGAATGTCTTTGAAACCCACTTCAGAAGGATGTCCGTAGTGGTCACGGTGGTAATTGTACTGACCGTTACCTTCGAGGTATAGTCCACGAGCCATCCAGTCACCAGAACCCTCTACACATTGGGGTCCCCAGTGTGCCCAGATACCAAACTTGGCATCGCGGAACCACTCGGGCACTTCATAGGTCTTCAATGACTCCCATGTGGGTTCAAACTGCCCTGTTGCCATAGGCTCGTCGGTTTCCAACACTGGAATCTTGTAGGTTTGAGCGGACATCGTGGTGACCACGCATGAAAAGGTTAAAATTGTTAGTTGTTTAATCGTCATTTTCTTCTAATATTTAAAGGTATAGCTTCTTTATGTTCTTGGCAGAAGGCTTGAGCGTCTTTCACCACAAGAGCCAGATAACCGCCTCCGCCAGCACCAGGCATCTTCCATGCCAAAACATCTTCCATCGATGAATACTGATCGATATAGTCCTGCACGCCGGGTTGAATCATGGCAGGGAAGAGGGTGATTTGTGCAGTGAACGAGGCGAGGTAAGCCTTGGCAAAGGCATCCAGATCAGTAGCGAGGATGGCTTGCCAGCACTGCTCAGCAGCGGTGGTCAGTGCCTTCACGTTGGTCTCGTTGATGACTTTACCATCTACAACGGAACAGCCTGGACGTCGTGGAAACATGGGGACCATGCACAGATGTTCCTCCAACCAGCGGAGGATGTGTTCGTCAGTACATGACTCGATGCGCTCTGGCCAGTAATGCGCATTGTAGTAGTGGCGGCAGAGTCCGGGCATGCAGATGCCGATGGCATCTTGGGCACCGCTGATGATGCCGTCTGTGCGTTCAGGATCATTCTCGAAGCAGAAGACGAGTTTGGCCAGCATTTCAGGGTCCATGTCGGGCAGGCGGATAGGCCAGATGCGCTTGATTTGGTTGCGCGTAGAAGTGGAGAGGCCGCAGCGTTCACGAATCTCGAACGTGGGTTGCAGGGAGATGGTGATAGCCCATCCGGGAGCGTAGGTGCTCACGTAGGGTTGGTCAATCCAGGTGCCAGCTAAATCGAGACGAGTGGGGATGCCCTCGAAAAAGCTCCCCTCTGCCCTATGGGCATCTCCCCCCGACGTCCCCCTAAGGGGAGAACCATCCGGACGGTCTCCCTCCCCATAGAGGGGGAGGGTTGAGGAGGGGCTCTGTAGGCTTGCCTTGATGCTCGTGCTGCTTCTGGCTTCCAAACCATCGGCGGGGATGCGGTCAAGCACGATGTACTCGATACCGTGTTCCTTACAGAACTGGCGTTTCTCCTCACTGGAACCATCGGCATTCACCACGAAGCGGTCGGGTTTCAGCGCCTCCACCGTCGGGATGAAGTCCATGATGCCAGATCCTTGATTGATGAAGGCATCCTTCACGTAGCGGATGCTCTTCACCATAAAGAGCCGTTCCTGCTCGGGGTAGAGCGTCTTATGGTTCTTATAGTTGAGGATGGTGGCATCCGACCCGATACCCACATACAGGTCGCCAAACTGGCTTGCCTGTCGGAAGAACTCCACGTGACCGCTGTGGAGCAGATCGTAGCAACCGCTGACAAATACTTTCATGATGAGCAACTTTTCTTTTATGGTTATAGTAGCGATAGATGTTGTAGAAGCTACTGCTACTATCTTAGAATTTCACGAGGATTCTGAATACCTTGCCTGGGTTCTCGCTCCACCAGCGCATGGTGTCAAGTGCCTGCTCGGGTTCGATGACTTTTGTGATGAGTTCATCAACAGGACAAGTACCGCGCTCGAGGTAGCGGATGACACCACGGAAGTCTTCTGGGGTGGCGTTGCGTGAACCACGGATGTCAAGTTCTTTCTGCACGAAGAGCTTGGTCTGGAAGGTGACGTCACTCTTGGCATAGCCGATGCAGGCGACACGTCCGGTGAAAGCGACCTCGTTCACTGCCATCTGGTAGGTGAAGGGATTGCCCACGGCTTCGATGATGACATCGGGACCGAATCCGCCAGTGATGTCGGCAAGGCGCTGATGCACGTCCTCGGTCTTGGTGTTGATGGCATAGGCGGCACCCATCTGCTTGGCGAGGTTGAGTTTCTCGTCATCGAGGTCGGCGGCTATGACGGTGGCACCGCGGGTGACGGCACGGACGATGGCACCCATGCCGACCATGCCGCAGCCGATGACCATCACCACGTCCACGTCGGTCACCTGTGCACGGCTTACGGCGTGGAAGCCCACCGACATCGGTTCGATGAGAGCACTGGTCTTGGCAGAGAGTGTGCCGGCGGGGATGATTTTCTCCCAAGGCATCACGATGTATTCCTTCATGGCTCCGTTGCGCTGTACGCCGAGGGTCTCGTTGTGCTGGCAGGCATTCACCCGTCCGTTGCGGCACGATGCACAGTGGTTGCAATTAGTGTAGGGGTTGCAGGTCACGACCATGCCCACCTTCAGCGTGTCGGGCACGTCGCTGCCCACAGCTTCAATAGTGGCACCAATCTCATGACCCGGGATGACGGGATTGAGTGCCATTGTGTTGCGGCCGAGGAAGGTGTTGAGGTCGGAACCGCAGAATCCGACGTATTCCAATTTCAATAGAACCTCACCGGCTTTCAATGCGGCGGGTTTCTCCATCTCGATGATGTTCAATTCTTGTGAGTGACTAATCTGTATTGCTTTCATTGTATGTTGAAATTTATCATTGATGATTTTTCTGTTTTTTTCGGAGTCACCCCCATAAATAAGGGCTTTGAGGCTCGAAATGTTAAAATCCGAATGGGCTTTGTAGGGGGTACAAGACCTTCTCACCACCGTCGGGAAGCTTTTGTAGGGGGTACAAGACCTTCTCACCACCGTCGGGAAGTCTTTGTAGGGGGTACAAGACCTTCTCAACGTCGTCGGGAAGCTCTTGTAGGGGTTACGCCCTCCTCTTATAAGCTCTGTATCCGTACACGATGATGAACAAGAAGCAAGCCAATGGCAGGATGAACGACATGTTCACGGCTGGCATACCCCAGATGGTGCCCTGGTCAATCATCAGGCCCTGCAAAGGTGGCATCAGTGCTCCGCCAACAATCGCCATCACCAGGAATGCAGCACCCAGATGCGTGTCTTTGGTGTCCACATTCTCCAGGGCGATGCCGTAGATGGATGGGAACATGATGGACATGAAGAGGCTGATGGCGACAAGGCTGTACAGACCCCACATGCCTTCGATGCAGATGGCGCCTAAGGTGCAGATGGATGCGCCCACGCCGAAGATGGTGAGCAGCTTGCGGGTGTTCACATAGCGCATGATGTAGGTGCCGAGGAAACGTCCCAAGAGGTTCATGGACATCGCCACGATGTTGTACATCTGTGCTGTGGCCTTGTTGATGCCGAGGTGGTCGGCATACTGGATGATGAAGGTCCATACCATGATCTGTGCTGCCACGTAGCAAACCTGAGCGAAGACTCCCTCGCGGTAGATGGTATTGTGCCAGAGGTTGCGCATGGTCTCGCCGAGCGAGTGAGTCTGTCCGGCAGCCTTCTGTTCCTCACTCTCAGTCTTTGGCATCTTCGTGATGGCGATAATCACCAGCACCGCCACGACCACCAAGCCGATTGCCACGTAGGGGTTGCGGATGACTGCCAAGTCGTGCAGACGAATGTCAGCTTTCTCAGCCTCCGAGAGGAGTGGGAAGATGATTTGCCCTGCTGCATCACGCTTGTCGGAAAGGAGGTGGGGCAACACGATGAAGGACGCCACAGCCATGCCGCTGAGTGAGCCTACAGGGTTGAATGCCTGCGCCAGGTTCAGTCGGCGAGTCGATGTTTCCTTGTCGCCCAACGAAAGGATGAATGGGTTGGCCGTTGTCTCCAAGAATGCCAAACCGAACGTGAGGATGTAAAGCGACACGCAGAAGAAGGAAAATTCCTGCCATTCAGCTGCTGGGATGAACAGGAAGGCTCCGATGGCATAGAGTGCCAAACCAAGGAGGATACCGCTCTTGTAGGAATACTTGCGGATGAACAAGGCGGCAGGAATGGCCATTGTGGCGTAGCCGCCATAGAAGGCAAACTGAATCAGTGACGCTTTTGCTGCCGACAGTTCCATGACTGTCTGGAAGGCTGCCACCATTGGGTTCGTGATATCGTTGGCAAATCCCCAAAGGGCGAACAACGACGTAATCAGTATGAACGTGAAGAGATATTTCTTCGATACTAAAGGTTTCTTCATGATTGTTATGTTTGTGAATTGAAAAACGCCCAGCGCGTGGGCTGGTTATTCTGACATGTTTTTAATGTATGGTAAATCGGGTAAGTTTTGGAAGCCGTAAAAGCGGATGGCATTCTCTCCGAGGAAGAGGCTCTTTTCTTCGTCGGTCAGTTCCTTAGACTTGCTGACGAAGTCGTACGACATCTTGTAGGTGATGGCGGTGATGGTGCGGGGGTAGTCGCTGCCCCACATCAAACGGTCCATGCCCACCCAGTCGGCGGCCTGCTTGATGCTGCGGATGGCAGAGGGGTAGGGGTAGAACTCCGCGTTGTAGAGCCAAGTGATGCCACCTGACTCCACCATCACGTTCTTGCCAGCCCGTGCCAGTTTCACCTGACTTTCGAAAGCGTCGGTGGTGACCATGCCGAAATGTCCAATGGCTACTTTCAGCTGTGGGCATTCCTGGATAACTTCTCGCATCTCGCTAATCTGTGTCTCATTTTCGCCTAAGCACATGGACAGCACCATGCCTTGTTCCTCCATATATTTAAATATAGGTATAAGGCTGAGAAGTGACTCGTGCATCCTGTGTCCAGGGAAGGCAATGCCCTTCAGCCCTGCCTCATGTACGGCCTTTGCCTCGTCGAGTGTCCAAGCCATACCCATGCAGAAGAATCTGTCGGGATAGGCCTGCTGCACTTCTGTCAAGTAGGCATTCTGGTTGCCATCGATGACCTCCTGCACCACAACGGCTGCACCCACTTGGGCATAGTTCATGTTGGAGAGGAACACCTCGGCAGAATTCTGTTCGTCAATCATGAACGGAGGCATCATCTGCACCTCCTCGTCCATGAAGATGCTCCTGCCGTTCTTCATCGACAGGATTCGCTTTCCATCCACCCATGTGTCTTGCTTCCGCCACAGGTGGGAATGTGCGTCGATTATGAGTTTGCCCATGATACTCGCTGTTGGTCGCCGATGATGTCTTGCACTTCTTTCACGAGTTGCCAGTCAGGTTCCTCGTTCGCCCATTCGATGTTGCGCTTCACGTTGGCGGGGTTGGCCGATGAGAAGAGGGTGCCGGCGATGCGAGGATTGCTCACCGAGTACTGGATGGCCAATCGCTCGATGGGGTAGCCCTTCTCGGCACAGTGAGCAGCCGCCTTGGCACAGGCTTCCACCAAGGGCTTGGGGGCTGGATGCCAGTCGGGCACACCGCGTTGGGAGAGCAGACCCATGCTCAGGGGCGAGGCGTTGATGATGCCGATGCCCTTGCTTTCGAAGAAGTCCATGAAGTCCACCAGCTTGTCATCGTTCAGGCAGTAGTGGCAGAAGTTCAGGATGCTCTCCACGGTGCCGTCCTCCGAGTGTTCGATGACCCATTTGAGGTTTTCCAATTGCAGGTCGGTGATGCCCACGTGTCCCACCACGCCCTTCTTCTTCAGTTCCACCAGGGCGGGGAGCGTTTCGTCCACCACCTTCTGGAGGCCTCCCTCCATGGCGGCTTGGAACTCGATGTCATGCACGTTGATGAGATCGATGTAGTCCACGTTGAGGCGCTCCATGCTCTCGTACACGCTCTCCGTGGCACGCTTGCCAGAGTAGTCCCACGTGTTCACGCCGTCCTTGCCGTAGCGGCCGACCTTCGTGCTGAGGAAATACTTGTCGCGGGGGATGCGTTTCAGTGCCAAGCCCAACACGGTCTCAGCCTTGTAGTGGCCATAGTAGGGGCTCACGTCGATAAAGTTGATGCCGCCCTCGATGGCAGTTTCCACCGCCTCGATGCTTTCAGCCTCCTTCGTGGCGTGGAACACGCTGCCCAGCGATGAGGCTCCGAAACAAAGATGGGAAATCTTCATTCCCGTCTTGCCTAGTTCTTTGTAAATCATATAGTGTATTGGTTGTGTGATTGCTTATGGTTTCACCACGCTCGTCCCCAAGGCGAAGGCCTTCTCCAGATGTCCCGTCGTGCTGAAAATATCTGCCTTGGCGGAGATGTTGTCGATGTAGTTCAGCAGTTGTGCCTCAGGGATGCAGGGGAGCACGGGGCTGCCGAACTCCAACTGTCCGTGGTGGGCGAGCACGCAGTGGACGATGAGGTTGATTTCGCGCTTGTCCGCCTCGGAGATTTTGCCCCCCTCGTCGGTGTAGAGGTCGCGCAGGAGGTTGTTCAGGTAGTTGGCGGACATGTAGATGTGTCCCAGCAGATAACCATTCTCCACCTTCTCACCCTCGATGTTGTATTCGCACAGCTTGCCCCAGTCGTGGAAAAGGATGCCCACCACGATGCGTTCCAGCTTGATGTCCTCGGGGTAGGGATACACGGGATAGATGCCCTCCAGCAGGTGCAGCATCTGCCACGTGTGGTTCAGCAATCCGCCCGGGAAGGCGTGGTGCACGCTCGTGGCGGCGGGGTACTTGCTGTATTTTGGGAAGAGGTCGGCAGCCTGTTCGCGGATGAAGCCGATGAGCTTCTCGTCCTTGCAGAAGCCGATGAGGTGCTCGATGGTCTCGTCCCACGCCTCCCGCTTGATGGGGCGTGGCACCAGTTTGTAGAGAGGATGCTCCTCCGTGGGAAACGTGCCCACAATCATGTCCATGTTCGTTGCCGACTTCTTGCCCTGGTTGTCGCGGATGGTCAGGAAGCGCACCAGCTGTCCCACCTTCGGACCGCTCAGTTTCGGCACGTCAAACACGCAGATGTTCTCCACCTCCTCCTTGTTCGCCACCTTCAGGTTCACGTAGGGCGAATTGTTTCGCGCCACTGCATCCTGTCGGCTCAATACGATAAATTCCTTGTTCATGTCCAAGCAGTTTTTAATTTGTGTGCAAAGTTACGATTAAGTGCGCGAAATACAAAATAAATGCTTTTATTTTTATTTCCGAACGTGAGTAATACCCAAAATCGTTTGGAGGTATAGGGAAAAGATTGTATCGTCGCCCCGTCATTCAATAAACAACAAAGAATATGGAAGCTATTATTTTTAGCCCAGCACAGGTGCATGTGTTCAATTTGGTGTCGCATATCAAGACCAATATGGGTTTGGAGCAGCTGAGAAAGCAGCCTTTAACCCTTAACTAGTCCTTTTGTCAGGAAACTTCTCAAGTGTAGATGGGTGATGCCATCGGAATCTTGTTTGCCAACCAATGGCGTCATGGATATAACATATTTGGGATAGTTGTCCTACTCATAGTCGAGATAGGCGTGAGAATGGACACTCGTGGCTATTGCCTCAGAACCCAGACGATGATGATGTGCGGATATAGGATGTGATGAAACTCCCTATGTCAGTTATAAGGTCAGTTTGCAACTTGTTGAATTTGTACAAGTTAATATCAATGGTGTTAATTTGTTAATTTGTTAATTTCGTTTTTTTGCAATGGGGGATATAAGGGGGTGTAGAGTTTAAACTCTATGTATAAATAATATATAATATAAAATATAAATATAATATAAAATATAATATCCACTCGGAGCACAAAATTTGAAAATTAACAAATTAACAAATTAACAAATTAACAGTGTTGGGGAACACCCTATAGGTGTATGAGCGAGGTAAAGTGTTCGATATGACTGAGGCATTGTCTTTGATATGAGTGGGGTACTCGCTGTAGCGTTCGCAAAAGTATTCCAAAAAAACAGAAAAGTTGGAATACTATTCCAAAAAATCACAAATTTTGGAATACTTTTTTAGCATGCCATTCCATGACCGTAACTTTGCAGCGAGGAATTTCTCAAAAACCAACTCATCAATTAACTAACTAACTAAACAACAAAAGATTATGGCATTACAATTCCAAAAAAGGCAACAGCCTTTGTGTACAAAGACGGCAAGCGGAACAGCGGCGGACTCCCAAGTGACCCAGGCGGAGAAAATTGAAAGTCGAAAAAAGGAGCATCTGAATTGACGAGTGCTCTTTTTGTGTTATTTTATGTGAAAAGTGACGAGAGACTGCGCTGCATCGCAAAAAAATACTTACCTTTGTGGCAATCAACGCAAACATGACATGAAAGGCTTTACTAAACTATTGACGGGTGCCGCATTGTTTTGCCTGATAGGACAGGCAATGGCACAGCATACGACCTCCTTCCGAGTGACTGACCACCCACAGCAGACCATCGACGGCTTCGGTGCCAGCGATGCGTGGAGCATGTGGCGGATAGGGGAGTGGGAGGACTCCTTGCAGACCAAAGTGGCGGACTGGCTCTTCTCGATGGAGATGACCAACACCCCGGATGGCAATCTCCCCTTAGGGGGTGAATCCGAGGGGGAGATGTCCGCAGGACAGAGGGGGGCTTCTCCCAAGGGCATCGGCCTGTCTATCTGGCGATTCAATGCCGGGGCGGGCAGTGCCACGCAGGGGGATGCGGCGCAAATCAACAGGGATACGCGCACGGAATATTTCGAGAAGCAGACGGGGCAACGTCGGTTCCTGAAATTGGCGAAGGAGCGGGGTGTGCCGACCTTTTTGGCCTTCTATAATTCGCCGCCTGTTCATCTGACGCAGAACGGTCTCGCCACCAACACGGGGCGTGACGGCACGTTCAACCTGAAACATGATGCCTACGATGACTTCGCAGCCTACATCGCTGACATGCTCCAAACGGCAGAGCGGGAGGATGGCATCCACTTCGACTATGTGTGCCCGGTCAACGAGCCTGACGGACATTGGAACTGGATCGGTCCCAAGCAGGAGGGTTCGCCCGCCACGAACAGGGAGGTGGCGCACATCGCCCGAGAGATGAGCAAGGAGTTTGTCCGACGTGGCATCACCACCAAGATTCTGGTGAATGAGTCGAGCGACTTCCGTTGTATGTTTGCCACCCACCAGACCGACTGGCAGCGTGGCTACGAAATCCAAGCCTTCTGGAATCCCGACTCCACCGACACCTATGTGGGCAACCTGCCCAACATCGCCCATGTAATGGCTGGACACTCCTATTGGACGAACACGCCTGTCCTCAAGCCCGGCACCAGAGGCTATGAACGCACAGGTCTGTACGGCTACCGCAAACGCCTGAGAGAGGCGATGAAGACCCTCTCCCCAACCCTCCCCCGTAATGGGGAGGGAGACCATGCGGACAGAGAGGGGCTTGGTTTCTGGATGACCGAACTTTGCATCATGTCGAACGACGAGGAGATTCATGGCGGCGGTGGTTTCGACTTCTCGATGGAGGAGGCCCTGTATGTGGCACGTGTGATGCACTATGACTTGACGGTTGCCAATGCCCGTTCGTGGCAGTGGTGGCGAGCAGCAGGAGGAAACTATAAGGATGGGCTCATCCGCATGTATGTGAAGGGAGAGCGCACGGGTGGTCGTGGTCAGGCACGGAGTGTGATGCAGAGCAATGGGGTGCGCGACTCCAAACTGATGTGGACGCTTGGCAACTTCTCCCGCTTCGTCCGTCCCGGTGCTGTGCGACTGGATGTGGAGGGCAAGATGGAGGTGGATGGTCTGATGCTTTCTGCCTATAAGAATACGGATGGAACGCTCGCCATTGTTGCCATCAACTACGGCAAGGAAGACCGTCCCGTCAGCATCGACCTGTCTCAACTTTCAACCTCCAACTTTCAATTTTCAACTTCCACCGCTTACCGCACTTCCGACGTGGAAGGCGAGAATCTCAGGAATGTGGGTGAGGTGGATTTGAAGAATGCTGTCTTGCCAGCCCGCTCCGTCACCACACTTATCATCCGATAGGTGCATTCCCTTACGTTAGGAAAAAAAATCTCACGTTCGAAAAAGAAAACACCCTTTCTTTACGTTCACTTACCCGATTTTTTTGTACCTTTGCAGTCGAAAATCAATAAAAATCATGGCAGACAGAAAGGTGAGGGTGCGCTTTGCGCCCAGTCCCACGGGACCTCTTCATATCGGCGGCGTTCGTACCGCTCTCTACAATTACCTCTTCGCAAAACAGCATGGCGGCGACCTGATTTTCCGCATCGAGGATACGGATTCCACTCGCTTCGTGCCGGGTGCGGAGGAATATATCATCGAGTCCTTCAAATGGCTTGGCATCAAGTTTGACGAGGGTGTCTCGTTCGGTGGCAATCACGGTCCATACCGTCAGAGCGAACGTCGTGACATCTACCAAAAATATGTGCAGGTGCTGCTCGAAAACGGCAAGGCTTATTATGCTTTCGACACGCCTGAGGAACTGAACAAGAAGCGCGAGGAGGTGGAGAACTTCCAGTATGACGCTTCCACCCGTGACCAGATGCGCAACTCACTCACGCTCTCCAAAGAGGAGGTGGATAAACTGATTGCCGACGGCGAGCAGTATGTGGTGCGCTTCAAGATTGAGCCGGGGCGTGATGTGCTGGTGGATGACCTGATTCGTGGGGAGGTGAAGATCAACTCCTCCATCCTTGATGATAAGGTGCTCTACAAGAGTGCCGACCAACTGCCCACCTATCACTTGGCGAATATCGTGGACGACCACCTGATGGAAGTCACGCACGTGATTCGTGGTGAGGAATGGTTGCCATCCGCACCGCTGCATGTGTTGCTCTACGAGGCCTTCGGATGGGCTGACACGATGCCACGTTTTGCTCACCTGCCTTTGCTGCTGAAGCCAATAGGTAATGGCAAACTCTCCAAGCGTGATGGCGACAAACTCGGCTTCCCTGTGTTCCCGCTCGAATGGCACGATCCCAAGAGTGGCGAGATTTCATCTGGCTATCGCGAGAAGGGCTATCTGCCTGAGGCGGTGGTGAACTTCCTGGCACTGCTGGGTTGGAATCCGGGCAACGACCAGGAATTGATGACCTTGGACGAGATGGTGAAACTCTTCGACCTCTCCAAGTGCTCGAAGAATGGCGCGAAGTTTGACTATGTGAAGGCGGCGTGGTTCAACCACCAGTACCTCATTCAACGTCCTGACTCGGATTGGTGTCCTGCCTTCGACAAGGTGCTGAAAGAAAATGGCATCGAGGCGACCGCAGAACAGGAGGCCGAGGTGGTGAGGATGATGAAACTGAAGGTGATTGAATATACCGACGGTCAGGGCAACAAGAAGAAGCGCAATATCTCTTTTGCCAGCGACTTGTGGCCACTCACCAAGTTCTTCTTTGTTGCTCCCACGGAGTTCGATAAGGAAAACGACAAGTTCATCCGTAAGAACTGGAAAGAGGGAACGGCTGATGAGATGCAGCAGATGATGACCGTGTTGGAAGGCATCGACGATTGGAGCATTGAAGGTCAGAAGGCTGTCATCGACCCTTGGACAGAACAGACGGGCATCAAACCTTGGAACGCTTGGCGTGTGGCACTCGTCGGCACAGGTCAAGGCCCTGACATGTATGAGCTTTCCGCCTTCCTCGGCAAGGAAGAAGTGCTGAGGAGAATGAAGTTCGCTATCCAGACATTATAATATGTATACATTAGGACTATATATTTTCACACTTGGCATGATTATTGCCGCCATCTTCCACAAGAAAGCGCGAAAGATGGTGGTGGGAATCAGCCAGACTTATAGGCTCTTGCGTCGCCACATCAAGAAGACGGATCGTGTGGTGTGGTTCCATGCGGCTTCCTTGGGCGAGTTTGAGCAGGGACGGCCTCTCATGGAACGTCTGCGCACAGAATGTCCTGAATACAAGATTCTGCTCACCTTCTTCTCGCCCTCTGGCTACGAAGTGAGAAAGGACTACGAAGGCGCGGATCTCGTATGCTATCTGCCGTTCGACACCCCAGGCAATGCCTTGTCTTTCTTGCGACTGGCACATCCAGAGATAGCCATCTTCATCAAGTATGAGTTCTGGACGAACTATCTGGTCACTTGTCGCCGCAAGGGCATCAAGACATATAGCGTCAGCAGCATCTTCCGTCCTGACCAGTATTTCTTCAAGTGGCATCTGTTTGGAAAATATCCTGCCCTCAAACCTGTCAGGCAGTTCAATCATCTGTTTGTGCAGAACGAGAATTCCAAGAAGCTCTTGGTGGAGCACGGCATCACCAATGTGACCGTGGTGGGTGACACCCGTCTTGACCGTGTCATTGCCATCAAGGATGCAGCCGCACCGCTGCCACTCGTGGAGCAGTTTGCGGGCGATGATCCTTGCTTCATTGCAGGTTCCTCATGGGGACCTGATGAGGAAATCTACATTCCTTACTTTGCCAAGCATAAGGACTGGAAACTCATCATCGCTCCTCATGTCATCAGCGAATCACACCTGAAAGATATTGAGAAACTATTGGAGGATGCAGGCATTTCATCGGTGAGATACACTTCTCTGGAACAGGGAGAATGTTCTCCTTCGGGAACTGAGGCTGGTGCGCTGATTGTCAACTGCTTCGGCAAACTCTCGTCCATCTACCGCTATGGCAAGGTGGCACTCGTCGGAGGTGGGTTTGGCGTGGGCATCCACAATGTACCTGAAGCTGCTGTATATGGCATTCCTGTTCTTTTTGGTCCCAACAACCAGAAGTTCCGTGAGGCACAGGCTCTCAAAGCTTGTGGCGGTTCGTTCGAGTATCAGGATGAGGCTTCCTTTGCTGCCATCATGGATAAGTTCATCAATTCTTCCGAGGAACTTCGGAAAGCAGGAGAGGCGGCAGGTGGCTACATCAATGCCAATGCTGGTGCGGCAGAGAAATGCTTCAAAGCCATCTTTAAGCAATGACCTATACCGACCTGTTCATCGACTTCGACGATACACTTTACGACACTCACGGCAATGCCATCATCGCTTTGGGTGAACTCTATGATTACCTGCATCTGGAACGATACTTCTCCGATCCAGACATCTTCTACAACGACTATTGGAATACGAACATCCGTCTGTGGAAACAATATGCACAGGGAGAGATTGAGCGTGATTATTTGATTGTGGAGCGTTTCCGTCATCCACTGAGCCTTGGTCAGGGTCTCAATCCAACAGCGGACTATTGTCTCAAAGCCAGCGACAAGTTCCTCTCACTCTGTGCCGTGAAGCCAGGACTTGTGGAGGGAGCACAGGAACTGATGGATTACCTGCGAGGGAAGGGCTATCGTATGCACATGTGTAGCAATGGTTTTCATGAGGTGCAATACAAGAAACTCCACGCCTGCGGACTCTTTGACCATTTCACGACCATCATCCTCAGCGAAGATGCAGGCGCCAACAAACCCTCTTCGCGTTTCTTCGACTACGCCTTTCAGCAATCGGGCGCAAAACCAGAAACAACCCTCATGATTGGCGACAACTTCAACACCGACATCCTTGGAGCCAAACAAGCAGGGCTCGATACCATCTTCTTCAATCGCTTCCCCGATTATCCTGCCCCAGAACCTGTCACCCATGAGGTGCATGCCCTCCGCGACATCATCGGCATCTTGTGAATCATGAAAACCTTGGTCATTCTTGCAACCCTCTTCTTGTCAGCCTCGACTCTCAGGGCAGAGAATTGGATGAGCCGACTTCCTGATGAGGCTTATGTGGCGACACTTTCCATTCCAGGTGCCCACGATGCAGCAACGGGTTATGGATTCAGCGGATGGTTGGGCATCTTTGGCAATCGCTATGCTCGCACACAAGACCTCAACATCAGCCAGCAGTGGTGTGTTGGGGTGCGTGCTTTTGACCTCCGCCCCAGTGTCTATAAAAATTACATCAATATCCATCATGGCATCATGCCCACCAAGATGCGCTTTGACAAGGCACTCCAACTCTTGTGCGATTCCCTCAAAGCCAATCCCTCTGAATTTGTCATCATCCACCTGTTGCATGCTGCCGATGGCGATAAGGTGAAGAATGCCTACAACACACGCATACAGGAACTGCTTCGGCAAGACAAATTCAAACGGTTTCTCGTCAACTTTCGGAATGACCTCCGGGTGAGTGACCTACGTGGAAAGATACTCATCCTTAGCCGTGACGCTTATAGCGACGAACCTGTCGGAGGCGTTTTCAGGCGCTGGACAGGTGCGCTCAATTGGCAACGCCAAACAGCAGGAACCATCACGGGTTCTCATGGCACAAGCGGAAAACTCTATGTGCAGGACTTCTCTGCCACCCATTTCACAGGAGGCGTGACCCTCAAAGTCAATGCCATCACCCAGATGCTGGATAGCAGCACCCGTATGTCCCTTTCCAATTCCCAAAACATCGTATGGGTATTCAACTTTGTTTCTGCCTACTCAAAAGTGGAGAATCTCTTCGGCAGAAAAATCTCGCTTAGTAACGGTTATCGCGACAATGCCACCCACACCCACAAAGCCTTCCTCGATTATCTGAATACCCAACCACCAGGCCCCACAGGCATCATTCTTATGGACTTCGCTGGTGTTGACCACAGCAACGGCTACCACACCCGAGGTGCCGAACTTGTCCAAGCCATCATCCACAACAACTTCCGCTACCTCACGCCAAAAGACGAAAAGCAGTGAAAATCAGACTGACCGACTAACGGTGGGTTACATTACTTTAACTTTGCAGCCAAATATAAGAGTCTTAATAACTCTTAATATGAAGTGGTTCAATAAATCGATAACAAGATGAAGATAAATCACAGTTTGTTCTTACCTTTGTTGTAGAAAGGAAGGA
>Ga0310786_10005943_pt1 | contig 16402 bp, 19 predicted proteins | sample AusTroGonzalo_MG_FD_203881 | JGI IMG/M metagenome (GOLD analysis project Ga0310786, IMG submission 203881) | Bovine rumen microbial communities from tropical cattle in Woodstock, Queensland, Australia - Gonzalo_03 (v2) (version 2) | ecosystem: Host-associated > Mammals > Digestive system >... | reverse complement strand
CCATCTGATGTCTGCTGCCGTTGATGTGCTTTCCGAAGAATCCGATGATGTGGTGGTCGTGGCAGTGGTGGACGATGATGTGGTCTTCAGGTACTTGACTCCGTAAGCCTTGTACTGTTTGAGTTTGAATTCAATGACCACATCGTCACCGTCATCCGCATTTTCCTTCATCTCCATCGATTCCAGTGAAACAGGGATGTTGGTGTCCCAGTATCCGAAGTAGCCGTCCGTTACGATGGAGTCACCTTCCCTGACTTCCCAGTATCCCGGATTCTGCGTAAACATCTTTTTCTGCTTGGAATCCAGTAAGATGGTCTGCCATTTCGGTTCCATCTGATAGGTTGCCATAATTTCGGCAGCAGCACGGAGTTTGTCCTCGTTGAAAAGTCTTCCCATCATCGTGTCCCGAAGGTCGATCATAATGGCATCAGCGATGCTCCCTCTCCGTTTTTCCTGTTGTGCGACCATTTCAATCCCCTGTATGGTGGATTTCGGTGACCGCACAACCACGAAACGGAACCACTTCTTGTTCACAAGGAAGTCCTTGAAGATGTTGAAGTATTCCTGGAACGGACGCACTTGCCGTGAATATGGGTACTTCTTCATCGGGAACGTGGCTTCAAACTCGATTTCCGTCAGTTGGATGCTCTTGAGGATGTTGATGTCCCCATCATTGATAAGGTTGACGGTTTCATTGTTGGACCCTAACTTGATGTTCAGTTCTGCCGGAGTGATAGGGAATTCCACGAGGACATTCCTGTCCTGTCCGGCAAAGTAAAAGTCATATCCATATACGTTGTTAAGCATAAGGGATCACCGCCTAATAATGAAGACCGGCAGCGGAGTTACTGGCTAATCCGGCAAGTTCCGCAGCGAGAGCATCCGTGATGGATTTCACATCAGCGTCTTTAGTGATAGTGTTGTTGTTGTTCATTTCGATTTCGACATTGTAGTTGGTATAGTCACGTTTCCATTCCAGTTCAGCGACCTTCCGCAGATAGGTCAGGTCTTCTGTTGCCGTCTTCAGGACAGACGAAATATCGCCTGTGTTGTCCGCGGTTTCCTTCAGTGCCTTTGTAGCCGGGTCATCCGTTGAAACGGTTTCCGCAGAATGATCGCCAACGGCATTGTTAATCATATCGTTCAAGGCACTTGTGGCTTCGTCATAGATTCCGCTCTTCTTGCCACCAAGCAGATTGTAACCGTAGTTATAACCCTTCTGATAAGTGGCATCGGGATCGTGTACCTTGAATGTGGTAGTCCACTTGTCTACATTGCCGAATACCTTTTGGTCATCAAATGCATTGTACGATAGCCGTGCAAACTTCTTGTCAACCTTGTCGAACTCGCTCATATCGATTCCGACACCGAAGAGATTCAGAAGTTTTGCTGCGGTCCTCAACTTGTCGTTTGCGAATCGGATGACATCGTAGATCGCATTGATGAACATATTCTTGACATTCCCGGCTGCCCACTTGGCTACCCCTACAATGGCAGAGCCAAGTCCAAGGGCAATGTCAGCAATCATCGCACCAAGGTCACGGATGGCATAACCGATACGATATAGCCAACCGAAGAGTTGTCCGAGGAAGTCTTCTGTAGAATCAGAGAAGACCGCACAAACCACAACGATACCGGCAAGCAATGCCCCTATGACACCGAGAGCAGACGCAACGAATCCGAGTGCGCCACCGGCCCCGACCGCATACTTGGCGATTAGTCCCATCTTCGTTCCGAGTTTTCCAAGTGTTCCTGTCAGACCGGAGAACAACGGAGTCAAGCCGAAAAAGCCGAGGAATGCCTTGTGCAGTGTCATCACGGCAGACACCAACCTGACCCCGATGATAGGCACAAGTGCCAACAATGCCAGTTCCAATAACCCTGTGTGCTTTTCTGCAAAGCCGTAAACCTTGCCCATTACATCGGCAAGGAAGTTCATCACATCAGCCAACTTGTAGATGAGGCTGATGATGGTATTGATTAGTTTTTCGCCACGCTCACTGTTCAGGAACTTCGCCATCCTTTGCATCAAAGGCTCGAACGCACGGACCGCTTCGTTCTTGATCTGTGTCTTGGCTTGGTCAAAGGTCTTCATCGTCTTGACGAATGCCGAGTCGATTTCGTCCTCGATGGACATAACCGCGTCAACAACGACCTGGGATGTGATGAGTCCCTTGGATGCCATCTCCTTCAGGGCATCGTTCGTTCCGTACAGTTCCTGGGCATACTTTTCAATCTGATGGTAGGCGATCTGCGCGCCCTCTGCAACGGACCGAAGTTCATCACCCTGTAGTCTGCCGGAGCCTAATGCCTGAATCATCTGATACATAGACGATGACTTCTGTTGTGCGGAAGCACCGCCAATCGTATAGGCTTCAGACATTATCTTTTGGAATTTGATGGCCTGGTCAACATTGTTATCGAATGCGTCACCGGCAAGTGTCAACGACTTTGCCACATTGTCAGCCATATCGAGGTATCCCATACGAGATTCCTGTGCTGCACGGAAGATCTTGTCCATATCCTTCCGAGTTGCATTCGTTGTCAGCGAAGAGTAGCCGGAACCGTCAGCCGATAATCCGGCATCCCCAAGCCTTTGACCGTTCAGGTAATTCAGTTTGTTTTGTGTAGAAATCAGCGAGTCCATCGTGGAGATGAGTGCGTCAAGACCCATCTTCCCAAGGTAGATGGCTGCGAGTCTGCGGACACCCTTGTAGATGGACGAAACCAGTTTGTCCGTTGTCTTGAACTTGTTGTTCAGTTCGTCTGCATTCTTCGATGACTTTCTGATACCGTCCCCGATCTTCGTGGAACTTTGGGCAGCATTGTTCGCAGCCTTGTTGAGCCTTTCGTAGCCTTTCATCATATCACGAATGGCTCTGTCGAAACGGCTCGTGTCGATCTCTACATAAAATTTGAGCGAATTTGCTCTTGCTCTTGCCATATCCTATCTCCTCCTTCGTGGGGTCCTGGCTTTCGCTTTTTTCTCTATCTCTTTCTGTGCTTTTGCCTGTTCGGAAGCACAGGCGAGAATGAAAGCCTTTTCCTCTCGCGAAAGGTTCAGTATAGCAGATGGAGGCCAGTGGAATTCTCGAAGACAATAGTATGCCAATTCGGCATCCATATCGCCCTCTTCAATCAGTTTTTTGCTTCTTCGACAAGGTCTTCCATACCGATGTCGTAGCCATTGACTTCCATCACTTTTTCCTTGAGAGCGATCAACTCTCCGGGAAGCAGAAGTTTCCGCAGCAGTGCTTCAGCAGACTTGACCCCAAAAGCGTCCTGGAATTCAGCGTTCTTCAGGTCAGGCTGAACGATGGTGTTCACGCAGACCAGTGCAGTGTACTTGTCGGTGTCAACTTCTGTACCGGCAATACCGCCTCTCGCTCCACGGACTTTCTTCGTGCAATCCTTACGCAATCTCTCGTCCAGGTCGGAGTCGATGGCACGGAGTTCCCATTCCACCGGCTTGCCCTTTTCCTTGTAACGGTCGGATGCCACATACTTAACGATCCCTGTGTCTTTGCTTCCCTCTAAAAAAATACTAAAATCCATTTTTCTCCTCCTATAATTTAAGGGCGGTCTTTCGACCGCCCAAACTGATTCAGTTGATTACAGAACCATTCCGTCCATCGGTGTGAACGATTCGGTGATCTCGAACGATTCCACCGTGAAGTCGATGGATTCGGTCAGGAAATCATCGCTGTCCGCATCGAATGCAGCCAGGGTCACATTGTCGAAATTGCAACCGTAGAAGATCATACTCTGTCTTCCGATGTCGGAAGCGGTGATGTCTTCGTTGATGACTTGCATTTCAAAATAGATGTCCTCGCCTGTCTGCTGATATCTGTATGCCAGTTCCCTCCAAACGCTCGTGTTCAGATGGAATTCCCCTGTCCCTGTGATGGTAGAGGATGTAGACTTGTGACCGCGGTTGGATTTTCCGAGGATCGGAACTTCCACCTTGTTTTTTTCGAAGGTGATGGTCAGATTGATCGCGGACATAAAATTGTATCTCTGCCCTTCAATAGTAACGTAACAATCTGCCTGTTTCGCGCTGACCGCGTTCTTCGCTAACATTGTCTGTCTTGCCATAGTCTATACCCCCTTTCTTTACAGTACTACAATGGTCAGATACAACTGGCTCATTGCGTTAACAGGAGTAACTTCGTAAGACACCACGATGCTCTTCTTGGTCTGACCCTTGTCAACCTTGACAGTGCCGGAATCGAAGTCCTCGATAGCGCGGATGGTTTCAAGGTTTCTGTTGTAAGCAACAACATCGCCCCAAAAACTGTCCCTACCGGCCTGGTCGTTCGGGATCCGTCCCAGGTACTTCAGGTTGAAGAGTTTCGCCATATCGTTCGCACTCTGATCCACGACTCTCATCGTCTGATTGTAGCGGAAGTCTTCGCCCTTTTCCGCAGTAGTCGTGGTCAGGGAGTTGATGTCTTCCAGTACTCTGACATTGCCGTATACCTTGTGCAGTGCAAACTGTCCGCTCGTCATAGCGGTTTCTAACTGGCTCTGTGTCTGTGAACATACCACGTTCAGTTCGCCATCGTAGATCATATTGGTACAGGACTCATTCAGTTCGCAACCGGCTTCCGCACCGGCTACCCAAGCCGTCAGAGCGTGGGCCGGAGCCGAGTTGTACCGGATCTCGATTGCTGCTTCGTCTGCCGGAGCAGATGTGAAGGATACGGTAGCCGTAGCATCGTCATAGGTGTATGCAGTGGTTACAGTACCGTTTAACAGTACCTTGTCAACTGCTGCCGGTTCACCTTCCAGTACGAAATCGTCTTCCACACCGTCACCCACGAAGTTTTCCTTGTCGTAGGTATCGACCGTGTTGATGAGATTGATGATCCCTTCGTGGTCGGGCGCAGTAGATGCGTTGTAAACAACACACTGTACACGCTTACCGGCTTCTCTCCAGGTCTTGACCGCTGTCACATACTTTGCAACATCCGCGGAAGTGGATGTATATGCACAAAGCACATTGAATTCATACGGTTCAAGTGCTGCGATGATGTCATCCGCAGTAATGCTCGTGCCATCACCGATGTCATAGATTACCGCCCTCGTTGCGTGGGCGAAGATCTCTCTTAACTCTCTTGCCCGAAGGTCGGTATATGCGAAACCGAGAATCGAACTGTCGCTGACAAACTGGTTCACCGTGATCTCGATGACTTCCCCTTTTGCCTTGCCGATAGGCAGCGCGACCGCAACGATCCCACGTTCGCCAAGTTCGATGGTGCTATTCTGCTGCGACACAACATTGATGTATGCGCCTGGCAAAATCTTGTCCTGGGTTACCCAGGTTCCACCGCCTAAAGCCATAATAATTGCCCCTTTCTCTTATGTTCTTTGGTTGATTGATTCCAAATCTTCCATATAAGTAGGAGTATCTTTGGTTTCTGTCCAAAAACGATAAGTTACAAAAATCTGAAGCACATCGTCATCCACGAGCGAGAATTCCATATTCTGACCCCTGTAAAGCCTGTTCTCGATGGTAATGTATTCCAGTGCTTCTACCACCTCATCCGCGATGGAATAAGATGTGTGCTTGTTCGTTACTTTGTCACCGCTGAAAAAGTGGATCACAACAGGCATCGTCCTGAAGTACGTTACCGCACTCTCGGACCGTATGGTCGGGTTCAGCATATCCACGGTGAAAGCCGGTGTCTGCAAATCCTGATGCACCGTTTCAACGTAATAGTGGTAGCCGTCCCCAAACGCTTCGTGAAGAGCGGTGGTCAAAGCAGCAAGTGTTCTGTTAACCATTTATGCACTCCCTGAACCATTCCTGTAAATTAACTGCAATAGTTTCTATGATGCGTTCGTTTCCCTCCAATGCGACAGCGGTCTTCTCAACGAAGAAATGACCGAAGACGAATCTGTCTGCGTTTTCCCCTGAATAGAATGTGACCGTCCGATTCTTGACGATGTACGGTGGTCCTTCAGGCGCATTGAACTGGTTGTATGACCAGTGTCCGTAGTTTACCGCATTCGCATATTCCACCATATTCGCAAGTTCTATCGTGCATCCTGTCCCTTTCGGGATGATGCGGATACCGCCCGAATAATACCAACCACGAGCGAGATCGCCTGACTTCTTGGGTGTCCTCTTGTAGAGTTCATCCCGGCAGAAGTGTGCGATCTCCCTCGCCATTTGGTTAATATGCCGTTTGATTAGTCTGCTGTTGGAAAGGTTCTTGACGGCCCTTTCCAGTTCAGACATATCATAATGGACTCTCATTAAGCGTAATCCTCGTGAACTTGCAACTTTACTTCCTGGTGGTTTGTGTATACTGCCGTATGTCCTGAACGCTCGAACATTTCCGTTACACCGTGCTGCGTGATCTCAATGAGCGACCCCGGCTTGATGGTGATGTCAGGACGGATGAAAAGCGTGATGCTTTGGCTGACCACCGCAGCGCCATTCTTCAGGTTGGTCGCCTGTTCCCAGTTATAAGAGAGCCGACACGGCTCGTTCTTCAGAACTGGGACCGGCTCCTGTGTGCTTTGGTAGTTGGTTTCGTCTACCACCGTCTGATACTCGTAGATCGTACATCTTCCTATCCACATCTGACGCAGAGGATTCGGTGATTTTGTTGTGAACTGCTTGTAGTTGATGTCCACGCTACCACCTCAACCTTCTGTGTGGTGCAATCCATTTGTCATATCCCTTTTCCATATGCTTCAGCAATGCATCGAATCGGTTTTCGGGAGTGTCTTCACCGGAGCCGACCGCATATCTCAATGTGGTGTCCCCTTCCTTCACTTCCTTGACCACCGTGCTATAGTCGAAGCCATCCAGGATACCGGCATTCTTCTTCACATACAGAAATTCACAACAGACACGATCAATCAACCGTGGTTCAACGATTTCCGGCACTTCTTCAATATTGCAGTAGTTCAGCGTATAATTTGTGATTTTCTCCAGTTCAAAATCGACCGCTTCGTAGTCCTCGTCATCCACTTCGTAGCCGAGCATAGCCAGGCGCGTGATTATATCGTCCCTTGTGACCGCCATATCACACCTCCACCAGGTCGATGTTGTCCTCTAAAATCTTGAGGAGTTTGTCCCTTGCCCTCGTGCTTCTGACCTTGCTGCCGAGTCCCTTTTCAATCAGGAAGTTCCGCAGTTCCTCGCTCGTCATCAGGTCAACATTGATGCCTGTCTTCTGCGAGAATGTCTGATCGCCAGGAGTAGACTCGATGACCTTGCCGTCATCGTTCTCCAGTTTGTAGCCGTGGGCCTTGAACCACTGAAGGAGCCGTGGATTGTCGCACTCGCCAACTCCGTCAATGAAGCGGACGGACGCCCACACTCCCGATGCGTTTGTAACCGGTGCGTAAACTTTCACTCACCGCACCTCCCCTTAACCAGTGATTTCTGTCGCAGTTACCGTGATTGCAACATCACCATCGATCTTGTCGCCAGGGATGGACAGTTCTCCGTCTGCCCAGGTGTAGTCATCGTCTGCCGTCAGGGTTGTGGACCCTACAACAACGGTGATGGAATCCGGGAGTTCGTAGCCGTCTTCAGGTGTGAAGGTGGCTTTGAAAGGTACACAATAATAGATGGATTCCGCGTCCACACTGGATTCGCACTTGGTCAGAGTCTGTGTCAGTTCGCCCATATACGGTTCGGGCATAGAACCTTCGGTCGCATCTTGCATAATAGTGCCGAATCTGACAGTGCCGTAGTGTTCCACCCAATAGGGATCTTCATTCTGTCCGGCATCGTCCGCATAGTCTTGCATCGGCAGACCTTTGTGTTCGCCTGTGTAAGTACCGTTTGCGGACATCATTTCGCCCTCGACAGGATGCCCTTCCGGGAACACCTGGTCCTGATATTTGATTTCGTTAGCCATTCTTATTCCCCCTAATCAGGTTACTGTACCTTGATCTTTCTTAAAACGCCACAGGATTTGGTCGTTTTCAGCGCACATCCGGCAACCATTTCGACCTCGCCCTTCTTCACTGCACCGGCAGTGGAGTAATCCGGCAGAATTAGTCTGACCGGAGGCATACCGGCCATAGATACTGCGTGGAATGCGTCTAAACCGAATCTTACTGCGTAGATGGAAGTGTTGCCTGTTCCGGCATCGGTAGCAACGATAGGATCATTGGAACCGGCTTTCGCGCCCAGGTCAACGAACGGAATGCTGCCGTACATTTCTACCTGACGGCCCCAATCATCTTTAGTGGTCTGATACATTGCTGCTCTTCTTGCACACGCTCTTAATTTCGCTGCGCCTTTCGCATTTACGAGCAGAGCATCAGGAGCCTGGTCCAGTACGGACAGGAATTCATCCAGGTAGTCCAGGAATGCCACATAGTTAGTGGTCACATTTGCGGATGTGGAGAGGTCGATCTGACCATTGTCGATTTCGGTTGCGGAACCGGTCAGAGCCACATCGAGTCCGTCAAACACATCAGCGTCAACGGAAGAGTTACCATTGATTAAAGTGTCGCTGAACAGCGCAGAGGTAGCCTTGACCTTCTGCTGTGCTTGCCAGGTCACTTCAGATACGATACCGCCCATTCCGGCAATCACGCGGTCGATCTCGAACGCGCCACCGAAAACTTTCAGGTCGGTCGAATATCTCTGCTTCTGAACTTCCTGTGGTGTGTATTCAGCATTGATCTGTCTGAATGCTGCTGTCGGCTGTGTTACCTGACGAGTGTAGGAGTAGGTCAGAGTCGCGCCACCGCCTGTCGGAGAAACGCAATCATCGAAGATGATGTTGTTCATCAGGAAAGAAGATTTCGCAAACTCATCGATGATACCTAACTGTAAATCGTCCTGTACATTAAGTTTTGCCTGTGCCAGTGTTACTGCCATTTTTAGTTATCCCCCTTTTGGTTTGTGAGTGCTGCCTCGACAGCCTCTCTGAACGAAACCGGAGCGGAATTCTTCGGTTTGTCGTTCGGTGATGTAGGTTGAGGTTTCAATCCCCTCGGATTCGGTGCTTCGTCAGGCTCAAAGAGGAAGGATGTGGTGTCGGCTTTCTTGAGTGCCGTGATCTGTTCATCCAAGCCTGTCAATCCGCTCTCCGACATCGTTATCTTGTCGATATCGATGAACGGCAGCACTGCCTTGACATTCCTGACCTTTGCGTCCCGAAGCCCTGTTTCTATCTGATGCGTCTTTTTAAGGCCGTTCACTTCGGCTTTGTAGGTCGCATCAGACTCTTCCTTTTCGGATTTCAGAGTGTCGTACAGTTTCTGAAGTTCGTCTGCCTTGTCGGCTCTCGTCTTCAGCGTCTTCAACTCATCGTCCTTTTCGGAGATGCTTTTCTCCAGTTCCTTGACCCTCGCTTTCTGCGATTCAAGGTCGGCTTTTGCCGAGTTGATGTCCTTGCCATTTTCTGCCATAATCGCATCGATGGCATCCTGTTCCAATCCCAGGCTTTTAAGGAAATCCGTTTTCATTAGTTACCTCCCGGTAGGCTATTTTAGGTCACTCCCTGACCGTGCCGTCAATAACGAATAGAAGTGGGAGCCGAAGTGAGGTAGAAAATGAAAATAAAAACTTAACAACGGCTCCCCAAACTGGAAGAGGGGAAATACCCTATTCCTCTTGTTCTATCCAACACCGACACCTCGAATGAAATGGCGGTGCTGTTTCCCCCACCCGATAAGCGGACAGGGGAAAGACCCTTCCGTGAAGAGAAGCACAGTGGGCGCAGCGTCTTTCATCGGGCCGTGTGTAGATACGGTATTTCGTATCACCGAATTCCCGAAGGATGTCCCTCCGGGCGAACGAACCGATCGCGGTCGCTTCCGTCACGAGCAGCGTTTCGATGACATTCCTCTCCCTTTCTGCCTGTCGGTCATACTCGGCAAGGATGTCATCGATGCTCTCTCCCCGAAGGAAGTCGAGCCGTAAGTCCCTCGTGTGGATCGCGTCCCACCGCCTTGGATAACCGCGAAGGTTATCTCTCCACGTTTTGTCCTGTATGCCCCACGGTGTTTCCATCGCCTTGTAATCGGACGGTTTCAAGCCGAAAAGGGCATACTCGTTGTCTACGATAGTCTTGTAGTGATTTTCCATAATTTTCTCTATGCGTGGAAACAACACTCCATACTTCGTAGATATAAATAGGAAGAGAACGGTCATAGCCATACGGTGATCGTCCCTGGATGCCCATTTCCGGGCCTCCTTGTAGGTGACGATTCCGTCCTTGCCATACTTGCGGACGAACGCTTCCAGTTCCTTGCGGACTTCCTCGTTCGTGCCGTACATCTCTTCTGCTATCTGTTTGAATGCCTGTACGGTCAGAGCATACTGCTCTTTCTCAAAGGCAGAGAGGATGTAACTACTCTTCATCTTCCTTCACATCCTCTGTTTGCAGAATCTCCCTTTCTTCCGACAGTTCCTGTAACTCGCGTTCCCTGTCCTCGGAAATCTGCGTCATCTCGCGTTCGACATCGGTTACCCACGGATGTCTTGACAGGATGGTCTTCTCGGACAGGATGCCAACGGACTTGACCACGTTCTCGATCTTCGCGTCCTCATTGATGAAGATGTCGCGGTTGAACACGAATTCAACGGATTGATCCGAGAAATCGCCCTTTCCGGCAAGGTCGAGGTAGCGGTCGATGAACCATTTCAGTTCCTCGAAACCGGCCTGGAATTCCGTTTCCATACCGTTCACATCCAGGTCGATGTCGGTGTACATCGATTCGATGTTCATCTGATTCGGGTCACCGTCCATCCGCTCTTCCTTCGCATCAAAACCTCTGCCGTTCTCGACAATGGCTCTCTTCAACTGCATCAGGATGGCCTGGTAGTTGGCTGCGTTGACTTCCACCTTCATCACATCGACACCGCCCTGAACACCGTCCACCGTGGTCACCTTGACCACACCATAGGTGGCAAGGTTCTGCCGGAACTCCGGTATGTTCGTGCCGTCATAGTTCTTCAGCACGATGATGGAAGTCCTGGGATCCTCTTGCATATTGTTCTGAAAGTCGGAGATGACTTCGTTCAGGGCATCCTGTAACGACTTCACGTTCCTTATTAAAGGAATCTCCTTGTCGTTGTACTTGAACGGTATCATCGGCAGCCGGTCCCAGTTGTAGCCGGTGTAACCGATATAGACATACTCCGTATGTGCCGGGTCAGCCGGAACGAGCGACCGTCCGTTCACGAGGTAGTGGTCGATGCCTGTTGTCCTGAACACATCCGCGTGGAAGACGATGGTGGTTTCACCGTTGTCCAGGAACACCTCTTCGGGATAGTATCTGATGACGCATTCCAGTTTGGTGTGCATCTTGTCCTTCCAAATCGGGCAAATCTCGTGAGCCGGGAAGATCATCGTGTCGAACGAGCCGTCTTCATTATAGAAGGGGTGCATCCACGCGATGCCACCGTCCACGGCATACCGCGCCAGTACGCGGATCTTCCTGTGCATCGTCCGTCCGAAAATCTGATTCAGTTCGTTCAGGTAGGCTTCATCGTGGGCAGCGATGGTGAGCGGTTTGCCCAGGGCATAGTTCGTCTTCTGATCCACCAGTTTCCTGTACTGGTTATCGACCAGTTTGTTGTTGATGACATTGCTTACTGCCGTCAGGTTGCCGTCCACACCGATGACCATCTTCTCCCTCTGAAGGATGTCGTGGTCACCGTCATAGTACTTCTCCGCGAGGAGTTGTTCTTCCCTTTCCTTCCCCTTGAGCCACTTGTTCAGGACGATCTCGACATTCCGAAGGTTCGGGTCCTCGTAAGACCTTGGCGCATCGGTCTGCCTGAAAATATTGAGTATAGACATTTATATCCTCCTTATCAGTTGAAACTGAACAGATTGCCTCTGCCCATACGGTCGTAGATACCGGCAAGAGCGTCTTCAGCGTCATCGTGCTTCATCTTGCCCTCTTTCTGATAGGACATCACATCCACATAGAATTCAGGCCATCTCGAATCCCAACCGATGGGCATTCGGATGTTCTGCTGCACCCAGGTAGCCGATGACAGGATCCTCGACTTCTTGTTCCGAGATTGAGTGAACAAATCTATCGAGGTCTTGTACCAGTGGTGCTTCTCACGAAGCAGCCGTTCCACGGACCGCCCGAATCCACGACCGCCATTGTTCGATTCAATGAATGCCCTATTCACCTTCCGGTTATAGAGCCTCTTCGCGGTTTCAGGCTCCGTGATTTCCATACCGTCCTTGGTGAAGTAGACATCCAGGACATAGGCAAGTCCCATATAGATGCCGTAGATGATGCAGCAGAGGTAGTCGGAACCCTGGTCAGCCGTGTCAACATAGGCGCAGATCTCGTCAAAGGCATAATTGCCGTCATCGTCCTTCGGGATGGCGGTGTAGGTCGTGAACCCGATATTGTACAATCTGCCAACCAAGTCGATGGGTTTCTGATTGTAGTTCGCCTCGACTATCTCTCGTCCCATAGTCTTGAGGATGAGGTCATAGGTTTCCTTTGACAGGACTTCATCGCACAGCATCGAGCCGTCTTCCTGTAAGGCCGTCTTCGTTATCAGAGTGAACGGAACACCTAATCCCCTGTAATGGTCGATGGCCCGGCCCGACAGGTCCATCGTGTTCCACCTTGTGGCGATTATCATCAGTTTCCCACCGGCTTCCAAACGAGATAACATCGTGTTGGTGAACCAGGTCCAGTGTGATTCCAGTAAACCCTCATTCAAACTGTCTTCAGCCGACTTGATGATATCGTCCAGGATCATCAGGGACGCGCCAAAGCCTGTAGCCGTGCCTGTAGGGGAAGTGGCCAGGTATGACATATGCTGACCTTGCAATGCCCACAGTTTGGCAGCCGAAGACCCCTTCTTCAGTTTCGTCCTTGGGAACACATCCGAGTAGACCACCCTCTCACGAGTAGCCTTTTTCTCATTGATGGCATTGCGGACATTCCTGGAAAAGGTCATCGAAAGTTCCTCGTTGTAAGACCCTGTGATGATCTTCTGCGAGGGGTCCTTGCCGAAGATCCATTCGGCAAACATCCCGGCAGTACGGCTCTTGCCGTGACGAGGGGGAAGATTGATTATCAAGACCCTCTCATCGCTCTCATAGAAGGATTGCATCGACTTGCACATCTCCTTCAGATACGGACGGCTCTCCTTGTAGAAGTCGGGAGCCAATAACTTGCAAAACTCCCAAAAGTCCCTCCGGGCCAGTTCAAGCCTTGCTTCATACTGCAACTCTCTGAACTGGGCCTTGGTCATCCCCAGTTCCTTCCATATCTCTCTCTTCGTTTCTTCCATTTTCCACCTCTTTACAATGGGTCAGGCACGTTCTCACCGAAACCTACCCTTATACAACCGCAACATTTATACAGGAGCCTCTTATACCGGTTGACTTCTATGCTGATATACAGAACACATACCGTGTAAAAGTCAATTACACTTGTAGACCGTGGTCGCCGGAGCCGAGTGATATTGTGGAGGCGATCCACGGTGTCTACACTCCGTACAGAATACTATTATCCTTTTATGAGGCGAGCCTTTGGGCTATGTCACGCTGCCCCAGGCTCGCCATAAAACTTCCAGTTTCTGTAATGGGTTATATTGTTTGTCGGCTGAAATCGTTATAACCCTTATAACCTTTATAACCCCTAGACTGGTAATATATGGTAATTTATACTCTTATGGGTTACAAAGGTTATAAAGGTTATAGCAGTTACAGGCGGTAAACATTATAACCCCGGTATAACCTACCATCTTTTTCCAGTAAAAAGTCACAGGATGGGACTCTTGTACTACCACCCAGTTTGCTCCAGGTAACCGACTTTGAAAATCCCGAAAATTTTCGGAAGGATAGGGTCCCATCCGGCCCAGGTCGAATCTCTGCCCCTTCGGCCCTGTCAAGTCGTAGGACTTGTCACCTATGACCTGGAAATCCTGTAATATCCTGTCATCCCCTGTGGATATGTGATAATATATCAGATATGTGATAATACCAATGGTTGTCGGTCGTTTTGTTGCTAGTTTGTTACTAAATGACTTCCGCAATCCGTGCCAATGCATCGGCATCTATGCTCTCTAACTTATTTGGTTCTGCCTGTTCCGATGTCTGCTCCCTGTATATGCCGTAAATCTTGTTTAGCATATCAGTGTAACGAATTATGCTCTGTTCATCCTCTCTGATTTTGCAAACCTCTATGCGTTCGTTAATAAATGCTATCTGTTCGGCTCGTGCAGCATCAACAGAGATAGCAAACTTCTGATTTACCTCTTTCCTCAATTCCTCTATTCTTTCTTGTACCTGAGTTCTCCTGAAAACGGTTTGCCCGTTCGTGTGCAGTGCCTGACCAGTTAGTTTTGTATCGTATGCGGTTTTGTAAGCATCTGCCAATGACGCACCCATAACGATAGCCTCGGCAAATGCGTTTTCCTTTGGTGTTACGGTGTTTCTCATCTTTTTTACCTCTCCAATAATAAGTATCGAAACCCCACGAAAAAAGCCGTTAGAAACGAATCTACGGCTTACGGATTTCACGGGTATAGGGTTAGGGTTGGGATTTGACGAAATGTTTTCCCCTTGTTTAAGTGGTTTCGATTCTCGACAGGCAAAAGAAAAACCCCCTTTTCGGGGGTTTTGTGGGTGTGGTTACTTCTCGACCCAATACTCGATAATACAATATGTTGTTGAATTCCAGTTCGGTTTCTTGACTTTGTAGCCTTTTCCAAATCGTCCCTTGTAGGGTTCAACAGGAAATTCAGCTTCCGTCAGTTTCCGTGATACATAACCCTTGCCCCAAGAGGGATGATGCAATTTATACTTTGGGTTCTTCTTTATTTCGGAGTAGGTGGGCAGTTTTTCGGGTTCTGCTTCTTCTTTTTCGGGTTCTTGGATTGCCCAATCGAGCCAACCGAAAGACCAACCAAAGTAGTAATCTGTATCGGTGTTTACGGCTTCAAGGTACGCATACTCCACGAAAATTTCGTTTATGCTCCACTTGGTTTTGCCGTAGTTTTTCCAGTTCTTCCGAAACATACGGAGAGCCGTTTTTGGGTCGTCGTATTCTTCTCTTGTCTGTGGGTGTTCCGTTCCATCTCTCTGCAATTCAACTGCTATTTGGTTTGGTTTGTTTGGAAAGTGTCCCACACGATGGAAAGTTGAAGTATTGATGTAATATTTAATCATTGTCAAATCTCCTTTCTGTACTTGGTTTTGATTCGTTCTAATGCCTCTGCCTTGCTTGCAGCCTGTAGCCGTAACCGTGCTATTTTTTCATCAATCCGTAAAAGGTTGGGTTGGTCGAAAGTGTAGTTTCGTTCATCCTCTAACTGGTGAACCTGAATATAAATAGATTCAATGACGGATTCCAGGGCTTCCACCTTGTCGGTAATGTAGTAAGGCATTTCAATTTCTTTCTGCTCTGTGTACTTGTTCTTTGCCTGTTCCTTTAGCCGTCTTCCGTCTTCTACTTGTTCTCTCACCTCTTGGAGTGCTTCGTGATGTGTTGCCACATACACCCCACCAAGGGCAACAAGTAGAAGACGATAAACAACGAATATCGAACAGATAATCATAAAAGCAATAACAAACTTCATTAAATCACCGTCCTTTATTAATTTTTGAATGTTCTGTGGCTTGTCATCATCAGGGGGCAAGTTGCCACCTTACCCCGACCCCTTGAAAGGGGTTTCGACTCTTTAGACTTCTTGAATCATTTTATAATCAACTACTTCTGTGTGTCCGAAAGTGTTTTGATGGACAAGGTGCTGAACCTTGCAACGGTCTTCTGACCCGAAATGATTTTCTGTAATAATCATTCTGCAATTTTCTTCTGATTTTGTGCGCCAGTTCGGGGAGTATCTAACAACTGTTCCGACCTCGCAGCCGTGTGGGTTGTTCCCTGTTGCCACCTTTAGTTCGTTTGTCATTTCTTCCGACCAAAAGAAGTCATATTTTGTTGATTCGTTCCATTCTTCAATAATCCGAAAAGAAAAGTTTCCATAAATCCAACAAACTGCCTCAATGTAATCGGTTGTTCTGATGTGTTCACCGTTCTGATCCTCGTGATGGATGAACAAAGAACCATCCTTTTTAATATATAGGGTTTCCCTTGTAAAGTGTTCCCCTTCTGCCTTGAATCCGTAACCGCAATTTGCAATCACTTTTGCGGTTTCCGTGTTGTATGTCTTTCCCTTGATAACTTTTTTCATTGTTCTATCTCCTTTCTGTTTGGCTTGCCATCGTCAGGAGTGGGAAGCCATCCCCACCCGACCCCCTTTCGGGGGTTTCGGCTATCTAACAATCGTATAACTCCCTGCCGAAGAAATCGATTTCCTCAATGGCTTCTCTTTCAAGATTCCATTCGGCTCTTTCTGTCCACCAATACAACTCGACCTTTCCTGTAAAGGTGTCTACATAGATGTTAGGGCCACCGAACGCAACCAAAA
>Ga0310786_10005942_pt1 | contig 16405 bp, 19 predicted proteins | sample AusTroGonzalo_MG_FD_203881 | JGI IMG/M metagenome (GOLD analysis project Ga0310786, IMG submission 203881) | Bovine rumen microbial communities from tropical cattle in Woodstock, Queensland, Australia - Gonzalo_03 (v2) (version 2) | ecosystem: Host-associated > Mammals > Digestive system >... | reverse complement strand
TAAGGAGGATTCACACCTGTTGTCCAAGACCTTTGTGTGACATAACTATTCGAATCTGATGTATTATGTAAATACTCCGCTTCTAAACGAAAATCAAATATGCTAAAAGCCGATGACTCAAACTTTAATCCAAATGCAGGATTTAAAGAAAACGTATTATTTGTAAAATCTTTATTTGATACATCAGACATCTGTATGTTGTTATTGTTATAACCTAATTTCAATGAGAGATAAGGTCTAATTTTGATATCTTGAACAAAATCAAATTTTTCTTGTTCTTGTGCAATAGTCTCTGCAAAAACAAAATACGGCGACATTATAAGAAAAATTGATATTGGTAATACTTTCATACAGACATCCTTTCATAGCAATACTATGACTATATTCAAAACCACATTATTTTTCAACATTTAATATTCGTTTCACTCTTTCAATCTCCCGTCCTATTTTGATAATATCGGTTCGAGAATTGCTAATTAAGCACGACCAGAAAATTTAAATCGGCCTTTGTGCCGATTTTAATTTTCTCTAAAAGGGGCGAAAGGATACGACAGAGTGGCAACGGCACGATACGTGCCGTTTAGAAAACGAAGTTTTTTCATGAGTTCGAATCCGTTAACCTATGAATTCACTAATCACAAGTATAATAGTAAGATTCTGGCATATGATACAAATTGTTCGTCACAGCATCAACAAATATTGGGATTATACCTAACAAAACACCTGGTATTATATCTAAAAATATTGCCCCACCATTTGGTTTGCTGGTAATCTTCGGCTCCTGGCATTTTTTGTTTTTACTTTTAATATTTATCTCATCTGTAGAATACACAGCTAAACTTGCTTCGGGTTTTATCTTGTAAACCCCACTAGTAGCAGAAGCGGTTATAGTATCAGAGGAATTATTATAAATTATCGTTTGATGATTACTTCCAATTCCTATTGCCCCACACGAAGCCAGTAATAAAACAGCAAATAAAACAAATTTTTTCATATTTACTCCTCTTTTGATTATATTCTTATTCTAAAATATGGTTTCTTTTTTTTCAATATTTAATATTCTGCCCCACATTCTTATAACAACAAAAAAACTTCACAACACTTGACAAATTGGTATTTTGTGTTATATTAAGTGTAAGCAATACCAAAAAAAGGATTTTAACATGCAAGAAACGAACAAAAAGGCCTCTTTTGATAAAATCAAAGCGCTCTGCGTAGTTGCCGCAATAACTGGCACAGTATGGATATTGGGTGCAGCTGGCGAAATGGATTACAATGACGCAAAAACATTTGAAAACCAAAATCTTGGTTACAAAAAGAACGATATCAAAGACACAAATACTTTGTTACATGCTCTTTTCGGTGCATCTTTGTTATGTGGGGGCGCCTTGGTTTATAAAATAAGAGACAACCAAATCCAAAAAACCAGATAAGGTTGAATCACTATAAAAAAACACCGCATACATTTTTGTGCGGTGTTTTTTTATAATCTGAAAAATAATTTTTTATCTGACACGTGAAAACATTTCACAAAAAACCTTTGCCTGTTGCAGTTGTGTTGGTTGTTTTGTTGTTATTCCACGTTGTATTTCATACATTCTTTCTGCCAATTGATAAAGCACGCATGCTTTTCTGTATCCTTCATCGCCTTCGCGCACTGGGTCAGAAAAAACACGATTACACATTATCGACATTTCCATATTTTCCCAATCTGTTTTTTGGGTCACACAAATAGCAAAAAGTTTTTTACCACCTTTGGAAAAACGATACACAGTATTTGGCCCGTCTATAAACGCACAAATGCGTTTAGTATGCCTTTCACGCCTAACACTAACGCCAGGTTCCTGAACAGATTCTATTAAAATTTCTATATCTTTCTTTGAAGTGCCGACATACCCGTCCATACTGTTCCCCTTTTTAGATATTTAGCCGGGAAATAATTACACAAAATATTATATCTGTCAATTATTTTTTGTCGAAAAAAATGAAAAACTTTATCCATAATTACCTGACATAATCAGTCTATCGTTAAAAATTATGCTTGTTTATTTATACGAAAAACACTAGAATACAAAATATGAAGAAGGGATTTTTCTTTTTTATAGTATTAGGGTTTATCACATCAAATGCGATGGCTGTGAACAATTATATCCCCAAAAAGTTTAACACCGTGACTTCGTATAACGACGTGTACCCGTATCAGTTAAACAATACCAAAACCAATACTAACGCAAAAAACATATCGGCAGCCACAGAAAGACGCGCCGTTGTTCCGCGCTCAACCGCCACAAGTGCACGCGCGACAACCAACACAACCAGCGCACAACCGCGTCGTGTTGTTCAACGTTCTAATACACGTGCCCGTGCAGCGAATAATAACACTGTGAATATGCGTGCTGCAAATACACCTGTACGTGTCAGAAACGCCAACACAACACGCACAACTACTACTTATTATACAACGACCGAAAAACCTTCTTCACAGCGTTGTATGGCAGATTATAAAGAATGCATGGAAGATTATTGCAAACGCGAAGATACTGCCTATAATCGTTGCTATTGCAGTGCAAAACTGGCTCAAATAGATGCGAAATATCAAAACAAAATCGATGATTTAATCAAAAAAATTATCCGCCTGCAATACAGCAGTTCCGCAACAAGTGAAGAAATCAAAGAATATTGGGATCAAACAGTTGGAAGTCTGACCGGCGACAATCCATGGGTTAACATAGACAACGCCCTTAACATTGAATGGGCAGACACTCAAAGCCGTGTGCGTGGCCAAAATGCTTTTAATACCGGTCATCAATATTGTTCACAACATTTGCGCGCATGTTATTATATGGCATCAAACATGCGTGATGCATACAAATCTGAAATTGCCCGCGATTGTGAAACATATGAAAAAAGTCTACAAAAAATACAAGACGCCGCAGAAAGTGTAATAGAGAGTTATAATGATTAAGTTCTTGGGGGTTGAATACAGCCGCGGCGCAACGGCTAAAATAATAAATGGTGGACCAGCATTGGCACCACGTGTCGTGCAAAAAATGTTTCCATCAGCAGACTGGACAATTATTACACCTGAACATGTTAGTCCTGATTCTATCACAGACAGATTTGCCGACGCTTTCGATGTCCACAAACAAATATATGCCAATACTCCATGCGAAAAACATATATTTATAGGCGGCGACCATAGTGTAAACTTTTCACACTTTGCTGCCATCGCAGACCAATATCCTGATGAAGATTTATGTTTAATTTATTTTGACGCACACTTTGACATACACACCCCGGAATCTTCCAAAGCAGAAGCATCTGGTTCCCCACATGGAACAAACGTTCGTCATCTTTTGGGCGAAGGCGATGCAAGGTGGTTGTCTCTGCAACATAAAAAACCTGCGTTAAAACCTGAAAATCTTTTTTGTTTCGGGTCGCGTTCGTTTGAACCATCTGAAATCAAATACGTAAAAGATAATAATATTTTCTATCGTGTTCCTGCCCAACTGCAAACGAAATCAGATTGGGAAAAGGCTTTCCAAGAAGTTCGCAACCGTATCGGAAATAAAAAATTTATAGTTTCTTTTGACTTTGATGGAATTGACCCAAAATCTTTTCGTGATGTCTGGGTCCCAGAACCCAACGGCCTGTCAGTTGAATTTGCTCGTGCTTTTATTAAACAATTTATTGATGCTGTAAACTTTGAGTTTGTTGAATATGCAACAAGTGGCGACGAACAATCTGCCCATATAACCAAAGAGTTAATCGGATTAGTTGCGAAAACATTGGATTAGTTTTCACATTTAAGATTATGCCTGTAAATATTTCGCACTAAATCATCGCTTATGCTTTCCCAATCTGACGCATGACCATATATGATACCACAATCAGACACCACCCTATTCTGCGATTGTGTATTTATCGTGCAAGATGCGACGAATATCACGCAAACCAGTTTTATAAACTTTGTCATTTATATTCCTTTCTTTTATTTGATATTGTTCTGTTGTATCGATTTGATTATGTAGTTTTTTCATCTCACATTCAGAAGTTCCAACATTTTTTCCATAAAAAAATGCGCCACACACAATGGCACATATCAATATCGTTAAATATAGTTTTATCATTATTCCTCCTTAATTGAAAACCGCCATAAAGGCGGTTTCATTTACTGATTCATTGAATTAAAGAAATCTTCATTTGTTTTTGTTAATCGCAATTTATCCAACAAAAATTCCATTGCTTCCAAAGTTCCCATTGGATTAATTATACGACGCAACACATACATTTTGGATAAAACATCTTTTGGAACCAACAAATCTTCTTTACGTGTCCCTGATTTTGTAATATCAATTGCAGGATACACACGTTTATCAGATAATTTACGATCCAAAATAATTTCACTGTTACCCGTTCCTTTAAATTCTTCGAAAACAACTTCGTCCATCTTGGAACCTGTATCAATCAATGCAGTTGCAATAATAGTCAAAGAACCACCGCCTTCGATATTACGTGCAGCACCAAAGAAACGCTTTGGGCGTTGCAATGCATACGCATCAACACCACCAGTCAAAACTTTTCCACTGGATGGAACAACCGTGTTATATGCACGTCCCAATCTTGTTATAGAATCAAGCAAGATAACAACATCTTGACCCGCTTCGACCAAACGTTTTGCTTTTTCAATAACCATTTCGGCAACTTGGATATGACGTGTTGCAGGTTCATCAAAAGTTGAAGAAATAACTTCGCCACGAACACTGCGTTGCATATCTGTAACTTCTTCTGGACGTTCATCAATCAAAAGCACTATCAATTTAATATCTGGATAATTTGTTGCAATTGAATGTGCAATGTTTTGCAACATAACTGTCTTACCTGTTCTTGGTGGGGCCACAATCAGAGAACGCTGTCCCTTACCAGTTGGGGAAATCAAATCAATAACACGTGCAGATAAATTACGTCCTTTGTCAGTATCGTTGACGACTTCCATTTGCAATTTTTCATCAGGATACAACGGTGTCATATCATCAAAAGAAACACGATGGCGCAATTTTTCAGGGTCTTCACCATTAACACGTTCTATTGTTTCCAATGCAAAATAACGTTCAGATTCATTTTGTGGTGCTTGTATTTGACCTTCGACATAATCACCGGTTTTAAGACCGTACTTTTTAATCAAATTCGGCGAAACATACAAATCGTCTGGTCCTGCCAGATAATTACTTTCTGGTGCGCGCAAGAAACCAAAACCATCTGGCATACGTTCCAATACGCCATCACCAATCAAAACAATTGATTTATCTGCGGCATACACACGCATAACCGCAAAACGCAATTGTTGTACGTTTAATTGAGAAGGATTTTCAATCCCCATGTCTTCAGCCATCTTCAACAACTGTTGAGGCGACTTCGTCTTTAATTCATTTACATGCATAAAAAAACCTTTTTTTGTGGAAATCGTGAACGAAGAACTTCGTCACTTTCATACGCTATATTGTAGTGGAAATCAGAGCAAAAGTCAAGAGGGCCGAACAACCCCACAGCGTAAAAAACAATTACTAAATCCGAGGAAACAAACAGAATTACTTTTCCAAACCAGAATTACCGATAACAATATCGCGTTTTCCAAATTCCGCTGCAAAATTAACAACTTTTAATTTTTTCACAGCACCTTTGAACCCCGCACTTTTTGCGGCTTCTGTTGCTTTTTTAAAAGAGTTCTGCTTCGCCATTCTTTATACCTTTTGCGCTTTCATCTCTCTATCAATTGAACCTATAATATACTAAAAATATTTTTTTGTCAAGTATATTTTGTCAATATTTTTTTACAACATCCTCTTGTCGCAATCTGCACAATCTTCTACTTCTTTATATTCTTCAACAATGATTGGCGCAGGTTTTACAGGTTCTGTATAATGAACTTCTTTCACAACACGAACACGACGATTTTCTGCATTTGGTGTATTATTAGGTGTTGGTACTTTCAAATCTTCTTCACCAGCAGACACCGCAACAATCTGAGAAGCAGGTATACCATATTCAATTAACATTCTTTGTACTGCTTCTGCACGACGTCCACCCAGTGCATAGTTATAAGAACTGGACCCTGCAGTATCAGTATGCCCAACCACAGACACTTTTACATTTTTATTTGCCTGCGTTGTTGCTGCCAATTTTTTAATTAATTCTTCGTATTCTGGTTTTATAGAAGATTTGTCGAAATCAAATCTGACTTCAAAAATTTCTTCCATAACATGCTGTTTTGGTTCCAATGGAATCTGTTGAACTTTGATAACAGTCTTATCACCATTTCCCATTCCATCCAAACGTGCATTAATCGCTGCTAATTCTGCACGCATGGCCATCATCACATCAATAAATTCATCACGCGTTACAAAATCCCCATCGGCACCATTAACAGTTTCGTCACCACCGTAAATATTCTGATTTAACACCATCGAAGGCTGTTGCGGGACAGGTGTTGGTTGAATTAAATTGCCAGGAATATTTACATTGTTAACAATAACAATACCTTCACGTGAACGAGAAGCACCCGCCATCGCATTCAGACGACGTGTTTCCGGATAATATTTTTCTTCAACCGTTTTTGGGGTCAGATTTTCAGACTTTACATATGTTGGTGATATTACTTTACCTTCTGCACAATCTTTCAATGTTTGCAAGCTTGCTAAGAAACGAGCTTTACATTCCTTTGCTGTGGCGTTTTGACCACTAGCTGTGGCAGATATCCAACAATCGAATTTAGCCTGGGCTTCTGCAGCAAGCTGTGGTTGAATTTGTGCCGCATCATCTTTCAATTCATCAATTAAATTGTTATAAGATGTATAGATTTCGAATTTTTCACTATCATCTTCGATTTGCCAATTTTCCAAGGATTCAGGGAAAGGAGTTTCGCCCGAAAAAGCACTTATTGCTTTTTGTGCAAACAATTCGGCGATGTCTGGATAATCACTTGTTCTGGCATTATAAATAGCATAAGAACGATAATTCATAGCCAACTGATTCAAGAAAGAATCTTGGTGAGGGGCATCATTGACATTCAGTTTTTCAACATACTCCACAGCAGGCATTTCGTATTCTTCCATTTGTCTATCACTTGTGGTTCCCGCACAACCGGCAACAGCAAAGCCAACAAGTAAAGACAACATAGATACACAATATTTGTTTTTCATCATTGATTCCTTTCCTTATCCAGATATCATGTTAATTATACAGTTTTTTAGAAATTGAGTAAAGAGAAAAAGCACACAAAAGTATGTTATTTATCAACCATCTGTGTGGCCATTTGTCCAAGCGACGGCAACATCGATTTAACATCACCAGAACCACCCATTGAAGACACTGCTTCCAGTACAGATGCTGTCCCTGCTGCACCTGTTGATTGCCCTACACTACTTAAAGTCTGCGTTAAAAATCCACCATACAATTCAGCCTTTGCTGCATTAATTTTTGACGGGGCGCAACGCAGTGCTTTTTCTTTTAATTGCGCTACTTTTTTTGCTTCGGCTTTCGTATAATCTTCATCACCAAATGGTATTTTGGCGAATATATCATAAATATTTGATACAGTTTTGCAATTTTTACTACCACCATCGGAACACTTTTTACCAGAGCTTACTTTCGGGAAGTCTTGCCAAACAGTGTATTTATCCGCACTGGACACAAAAGTTTCATAACAGGCTTCTTTACTGTTATCACCATAAAGGTTTATAAAAGCTTGATATCCACCATTACAATCGCGATTTCCTAAGCCACTTACAGCATCAGACGCATTTGTTTCGCCCAACTTTGCCCATTCTTTAACTAAATCGTTAACGGTATTTATTTCATCTGAAGTCGGCGCACAATCAGCCGTTAATTGTTGTTGTTGCGCCTGCAAAGCCTTTACATTAGTCACCAAACCAATAACTGTTGGCAACAAACTTGTCGCAGATTCCGTGGCGTCCGCCTTTTTTGTCGCGACAGGCGCCGCCTTTTTAACGTTAACAGCCGCCTGAGACACGCTGGTCGCAGCACATAAAAAAACTATCAAGATGCTTAAAACTTTCTTCATCTCTCTCTAATCTATTATATCACAAAAAAAAGATTATATAAATATAAAAATTGCATTTTGATTTATAAATCGCTAAACTGTGATTGATGAAAAAAAACCAGCGCAATTTTATTATCTTTTCTAAACACAAAAGACTTACTCGCCTTTGGCAGTTTTTCTTCACAGGCTGGGGACTGGTCATGATTGCAGTATTGGTCGCTGCTTCGTTATTAACCAAGCAAATAATATGGACACCGATAAGTGCAATAAACATGCACGATGTCGTGACAAACCAATTCAAAATGACAAATGCATCGTTTGTTGGCACAGATAAAGACGGAAATCCTTTCAAAATAAATGCACAGTCTGGTCGCAAAGAATACAATAAACCCGACATTGTCTTTCTTGAAAAACCGTCAGGGACCGTAACGCGCACAACAGACAATAAAAAAATAACAGACAAGATTTCTGCCAAAACTGGTCAATTTAACCTTAAAACAAAAGAATTAAGTTTACACGGACATGTCCGTGTCGATTCTAGTAACGGCGACAAAATTTTAACAGAAGAAATGGTGGTACAACTATGATAAAAAAATCTGTATTAAAGGTTGAACATCTGTCAAAAAACTATGGTAAACGTGTTGTTTTGCGCGATATATCTTTGTTTGCAAATCAAGGCGAATCCGTTGGTCTGTTGGGACCAAATGGTGCTGGAAAAACAACTGCCTTCTATTGCATAACGGGACAATTAGCCGCATCCAGCGGACAAATATTCTTGAATTCTCAAGATATTACACACCTGCCATTTTACCAGCGTTCACGTTTACATATTGGTTATCTGCCTCAGGAAAACAGCGTTTTCCGCGGACTTTCTGTTGAAGATAACATCATGGCAATTCTTGAAATAGTCGAACCGAATCGTAAAAAACGCGAAGAAAAGTTAAATGCTTTATTGGATGAGTTTTCTATCGCGTTCTTGCGCAAAAGTCCTGCAACCGCATTGTCCGGAGGTGAAAGACGGCGTGTCGAAATTGCTCGTGCATTGGCAAATGACCCTAAATTCATTTTGCTGGACGAACCATTTGCAGGTATCGATCCTATTGCTGTAAACGAAATTCGTGAATTGGTATCTCAATTAAAACATAGGGGATTGGGCGTTATTATTACCGACCACAATGTCCGCGAAACTTTGGGTATTACCGACAGAAGTTATGTTTTACATGATGGGATGATTCTGAAACACGGAACAACTGATGAAATCGTCAAAGATGAAATGGTAAAGAAAGTTTACCTTGGCGAAAATTTCACTATGTAATTTAAGAAAAGAAATAAGGAGATAAAAAAGTGTTTTCTATTGAAAAGGTTTATGCGCGTCAAATCATGGATTCTCGTGGTAATCCAACTGTTGAATGTGATGTTTGGTTAAACGGTGGTGCCTTTGGTCGCGCATCTGTTCCATCTGGTGCATCAACAGGTTCTTTTGAAGCTTTGGAATTAAGAGACGGCGATAAAGCATATATGGGTAAATCTGTTTTCAAGGCAGTGAAAAATGTAAACGAAATTATTGCACCAGCTTTAATTGGTATGGATGCAACAAAACAATCTGATATTGATAACAGAATGCTGGAATTAGACGGTACGCCTAACAAAGAAAAATTGGGGGCAAATGCAATTTTATCAGTATCTTTAGCGGTTGCCCATGCTGCAGCTAATGCACAAAAAATACCTCTTTATAAACATATTGCAAATATATTTGGCAATCCAACTCCTTGTGTTTTGCCACGTCCAATGATGAACATTGTTAATGGTGGCGCCCACGCTGATAATGGACTTGATGCCCAAGAGTTTATGATTATCCCAAATGGTGCAAAAAATGAAGTCGAAGCGATTCGGATGGGGTCTGAAATATTTCATAATTTGAAAGCCATTCTTAAAAAATCACACCATTCAACAAATGTTGGTGATGAAGGCGGTTTTGCACCAAACTTTAACACGTGTACCGAAGCATTGGATACAATTATCGAAGCAATCAGAGTTGCTGGATACGTTCCCGGCGACGACGTATCGATTGGTTTAGACGTTGCATCATCAGAATTTTATAAAGATGGCATATATCATTTCGAAGGCGAAACAAAAACATCTGATGAAATGATAGATTTTTATAAAGAATTAATTTCTAAATACCCTGTAATTTCTATCGAAGATGCATTGGCCGAAGAAGATTGGGATGCATGGAAAAAATTGACCTCAGAAATCGGTGACAAGTGTCAACTGGTTGGCGACGATTTATTTGTCACAAATCCGATTCGTTTGAAAAAAGGTATTGAAACTAACTGTGCAAATGCAATACTTATAAAAGTCAATCAAATTGGCTCTTTGACAGAAACCCTGACAGCAATCAAAATGGCAAAAGATGCAAATTACGGTGTCATCGTTTCACATCGCAGTGGCGAAACCGAAGACACAACAATTTCAGATTTAGCTGTTGCGACAAATGCGGGCCAAATCAAAACAGGTTCTATGTCACGTACAGACCGCATGGCTAAATACAACCAATTAATTCGTATCGCCGAAGAATTGGGAACCAATGCAAAATATGGAATATAAAATGATTAATATGGCAGATATTTTGTTGATGTTAAAATATATCGCACTTGTTGTGGTGTTTGTGTGCATTGTTTTGGCACCAGCATATTTGGCATCAGCAAACGATCGGTCAAAATATGATCAAATGCGTGTCCGTATGGGATCACTTATGTTTGGATGGTCTTTTATCGGATGGATATTTGCATTATTTGTAAGTGCAAAAAAATAACCGTCCGACGACGGTTATTTTTTATTAAAAGATTGTTTTATTTAACCAACCATATTTCACCTTCTTCTGCTGTACTAGCATTGAACGACGCAGTACGCACAGGAGCAACTATCAAATTGGTCTTTTTAACTTTTACTATAGATCCGTCGGCATTAGTGGTAACATCTGTAACATAATTACCATCAGCACCGTCTCTTTCAACACCTGTTAAAATATTCTGGCTTTCTAAAGCATCTATTCTATCAACAGCTCTGTTAAATTCTTCTGCCGAAACGCCGGAAACAACTGGTTGGCCAGAAACAACTGGTGCAATCTTTCCTGTGCTAATTGTCTTCATTGTATTCACACCAGACAAACGAAAACTTCCATCAACAGATTCCTTACTAACAGGCACCACTGCAGCTTTTGCTTGTAACGAATCGTTACTTGGGTTGCTGGCTTGCTGCTTTGGTAAAACAGTTACGGGTTTAGCTGCATTTGATACTCCCCCTGCTACAGTCCCTAATTTTTTCACACTAGGTGCAGCAAAGGCGTCAACTGCATATGATCCTGAAACCATAAGCAAAGCAATAAAAAACATTACCGACTTTTTCAACATTTTTATTCTCCTACTGTATTATCGTGTATTGAATATTCAATACCATTAATTTTCGTTCTCAAAGACTTTGTTGTTGTTCCGTTCATCGGTTTCGCACCAGATGACAAAGCTGTTGTTTTGGCATAATATACTGCACCGTCAATCTTTACCGCCAAAGCAGGTGTTGTTTGCTTTACAGATGTCAGGTACAACATATCTTCCCCAACACGCATAATCTTTCCGCATTCGCCAGCCGATTTAGAACCTTGTGGTGAAACTTTTCCTGACGAACACGCTCTTATACCCTGATCATTTGTTGAAGAATATTCATAACTGTCACCTACGCAATAACTGTTTTCTGGACATACAGAACAAGATGTTGCACCAGCTGGCAAATATGTTCCTGCTGGACATGTCACAGCATTCTTAACACAACTTGGATTCGACGTACCATTACCCGACGCAGTGTAGTTTGTATCACATACTACCGTATATGTACAATTTGGATAAGTCGTTCCATTATAATATACTTTGTTTTTATCTGCCGATACACTAACAGCATTTTCAACAGTCTTTGATGGACATGTGTAGAAACAATCTTCTCGTGAATCACGTCCGTTATCTGATCCGCTGTATCCAGCCGGACAAGTTTCACATGCTGTTGCACCTGCCGGCAAATACTGTCCTGATTCACAAGTCACAGTTGGATTATGACAATCGCTTGCAGCACTAGAACCAGCATCCGATACCAGACCATTTGTACAAGCATTTAAACCTTGGGCATCTGTTGAAGAATACGTATAAGATCCGGCACCACAATAATGATTTTCAAGACATACATCACAAGAAGTCGAACCTGCCGGCAAATATGTTCCGGAAGAACAATTATAAACCTCTTTTTCATAAACAGCATTTGCTAAAATTCTGCCACCATAAGCCCCCATATTATTAATAATCGCAGAATTTTTATACACCATATTTGGTTGCACATATTGACCATTTGTGGAATTAGGAAACTGACTAGCTGGCACAGTCACAGGGGCACCCGCCATGGCAGGACAAGCGAAACTTATCGCGAACACAGATGTAAGCAAACAACGCTTGTTCATCCCTTCCCCTCTCTTTTTTGACATAATTCCTCATTGGACATTATATCATAAAACAAGGGTTAAAAAAAATGTTTTTTACGTTTTTTTTTACTTTTTATAAAAAAATATCCTCGCAACAAATTACGAGGATATTTTTTTATGTTTTTTTGCTTATTTTTTCAGCTTCTCGTCTGCATCCAACCGAACAATTTGTTGTGGATTATCAGTCAAAGATTTTATAGTTGCATCGATTTGGACCTTTTTTTCCATAAATAATTTTTTATTAGCAGCGTCTAAATTATCAATTGCAGGCAATTTTACCGTCATTGGATTTACATGAACTCCGTTCTTGATAACTTCATAATGCAAATGGGGCCCTGTTGAAAGCCCAGTTGAACCGGAATATCCGATAATTTGTCCCTGACGCACAACAGTCCCGACATTCACACCCTTTGCAAATTTAGACATATGCGCATACAAAGTTTCAAATGTTCCATTATGACGAATTTTCACAAAATTACCATGGCCACGATTATAACTGCGCGCAATAACACGTCCGGCACCCGCCGCAGGAATCGGTGTACCCGTTGGGGCACGGAAATCAACACCTTTGTGTGCACGTGTAAACCCTAAAACAGGATGCTTACGACGCCCTGCAAAACTAGATGTGATTTTTGCATTATTTATTGGTGTTCTTTTTAATGATTTGATTGCCCCATTGCCGTTTGCATCATAATAGCCTGATTTTCCATCAGGTTTAACATATCGATACATTTGTACATTTCCACGCAACGCATCAAAAGATACAGCCAAAATATGTCCATTATCTACTTTCTTATCTGAAGCAAAGTTTTCTTCATATAAAACATAGAACTTTTGTCCTGCACGAATATCACGTTCAAAGTCCATTTCAAACGCCAACAAATCATAAACGTCTAAAATAATACCTTCTGGTATACCTGCATCCATCGCAGAAAGATAAAAACTACTACCTTGGGCAATTTCCCCCTGTTTAAACGCGACACGTGTATCACGCGCAATTTCTATTTTTTGACATTGCCAGGTATCAGGTGTTCCACAATCAATCTCTATTTTATTCCAAGGACCATTTTCAATTACGATTTTAGAAATCGGCGCATCTTCACTTTCACGAATAAAATCAAATTTGTCGCGTCCTGCACGCAAAGTTGCAAAATCCGCATCCTTTTTCAGATTATTAGAAATTGCGTTGATGTCCTGTATTGAAAAACCTTGTCCACCCAATATCTTAGAAAGGGTATCCCCAGATTTAACTTCGACAACAGTGTGTACTTCACGCGAAAACACCACTTGTCTGGCAGGTTTATAAAAACAAACTATGCCTATCGCAACAAAAACCATCAAGACTGCGACACCTAAAATAACACGGGACAATATATGTATATTGCCAACTTTCTTGCAAGATTTTACCAAACCGGCATTCATCTTTTTAATAATTAATTTTGCTTTTTCCATGACGGCCATTATAATAAAAATATGAATATAAATCAAGCATTCACAATACTAGAAAAATCGGGTGGCATTCGTGCGGCCAGAATTATCACAAACAAACACCCAAGGCCATCTTGGATACGGACTTTTTATTACGCTCATCTGCTGAAACAAGGCGTACCAGTTGCAAAAATAATTCATTCCAAATGGTTTTATGGCATTGAATTTTATACAAATAAAAACACTCTAGATCCACGACCAGAAACAGAGATACTTGTCGAATCGGTTATTTCAGATTGCGATACAGCAAAAAACCGCAGAATACTGGATTTGGGAACCGGTACAGGCTGCATAATATGTGCTCTTTGTAAAAATATTGCAAACACATCTGGCGTTGCGATAGATAAATCAAGGGCTGCTTTGCGCGTTGCAAAAAAGAATATAAAGAAATTGAAACTTGATAATCAAATAAAAACTCAGCATGCAGATTTTGCAAATTTCAGATCAGATGAAAAATTTGATATCATCGTTTCTAATCCTCCTTATATAAAATATGGCGATGCACGTGTAAACGATGGTGCAAAATTCGATCCAAAAATCGCACTTTATGCAAAAAACGACGGATTTGCAGCATATGAAGAAATCGCAAAAAACACGAAAAAGTTATTAAAAGCCAGCGGTAAAATATATCTAGAAATTGGTGCAGGCCAATCAAACCCCGTTATTAAAATCTTCAATTTTTATGGTTGGAAGTTTGAACGCATTGAAAAAGATTTATCTGGTATAAATCGTGTTTTAATATTTACACTCTGAAAAATTGGTTATGTTTCTTTAACCACTCGATTGTTGTATCCATGCCGTGCCCATGGACGACATAGGTGCCATCATCCAGATTCTTGTTATACAAATTCCGAATCGATTGTTGCAATTGTTCCGCATTTCCACCGGGAAAATCATAACGACCAAAACTTTCGGCAAACAAAGTATCACCCGTTAACAAAATTTTATATTTTGGAAAATAAAACATCAAGCCCCCAGGAGTATGTCCAGGACTTGCCATAACTTCCATATCTACATCAGGCAGAACTTCAATTTTACCACACGACAAATTCAATGGTCTTTTATAATTTTCATGAATATGTGGGATACCAAACATATCCAACAGTTCGTTTCCCCAACCGATTAAATAATTATCTTCCGCGTTCAGAAACCAATCTACATTAAAAGCTTTTGCTAAACTTGGTGCGGCCGATATATGATCAGGGTGACCATGTGTCGAATATATGGCCCATAATTTTAATCCACGTTCCAACAAAACCTTTTCCCAATCGGCAGCTTTGCCCCACGCATCAAAAATTACCGCATCGGTTCCAACACTTACCAGCAATGAATTTGTGTTCATTGGTGGTAAATGCAAAACCTCAAATTTCACATCATTATTTTTTTGCATTTGATTTCTTGGTTGTTTTTGTTGGTTTCTTTCTTGTAGTTGCCTTTTTACCTAAAACAATTTCACGAATTTCTTCGCCAGACAATGTTTCTTTTTCAAGCAACGCTTTTGCGATTTTCTCAACTGTCGCTTTATTTTTAGAAACCAAAGTTTTTGCATCTTTATAAGCAGCATCTATCCATGCACGAATTTCGGCATCAACCGCTTCCGCTGTTTTTTCAGATGCATTTTCCAGTGCAATTCTTTGTCCGAAAGTATTCGCTTGATTGATAGCGACCATGCCGATTTTTTCAGACAGACCCGCCATAGTAATTGAACGACGAGCAACATTTGTTGCCATTTCAATATCAGATGCCGCACCAGTAGTAATCTTGTTTTTACCAAAGAATATTTCTTCTGCGGCACGGCCTGCCAAATCAATAGCCAAATCAGCACGCACTTCTTCTAGTGTCATTGAAACCTTGTCATCAACTGGCAAATGTTGTACCATACCAAGCGCACGACCACGTGGTATAATTGTTGCTTTGTGAATTGGATCTGTTATGTCGCGATAGTGTACTCCTACAAACGCATGACCTGCTTCATGATACGCCGTCAATTTAACATCTTGTGGACGCATTTTACGGTTCTTTTTTGGCCCCATAAGAATTTTATCACGCGCTTCTTCGATATCACTTTGTTCGACAAGTTTGTGTTCAACACGTACGGCATGCAACGCCGCTTCATTTAACAGGTTTTCCAAATCTGCACCGCTAAAACCGGTTGTTCCACGCGCAACATCCAACATAGATACTTTTTCATCTATCTTGAATTTCTTGGCGTGCAAATCCAAGATATCACGGCGACCTTCCAAATTTGGTAAATCAATATTTATTTGTCTGTCGAAACGACCGGGGCGCAACAAAGCCTTGTCTAACATATCAGGACGATTCGTTGCAGCAATAAC
>Ga0310786_10005940_pt1 | contig 16411 bp, 17 predicted proteins | sample AusTroGonzalo_MG_FD_203881 | JGI IMG/M metagenome (GOLD analysis project Ga0310786, IMG submission 203881) | Bovine rumen microbial communities from tropical cattle in Woodstock, Queensland, Australia - Gonzalo_03 (v2) (version 2) | ecosystem: Host-associated > Mammals > Digestive system >... | reverse complement strand
ACAAGTGGATGTGGAGGGGGCGGACGAGGCTCTCGATGCTTTGATTGCATTAGGGTTTCCTCTAAAGGAAGCGACGGCGGCATTAGCAAAGGTAGATAAGGACTTATCGATAGAGGAACGCGTGCGATTAGCGTTAAAAGGGGCGTAAATTCAAGGAAAAGATATTGCTTTTAACTTAAAAGTGTGATAAAATATATTGTAATTTGATAATATAAAGGTATAATATGAGTTTTTCTATTCTAAAGAAGATTGGTGACGCACAAAAGAAAGAATCTATTATAGATGTGCGTTCTGGTGATACTGTGAAAGTAACCCAGAAGATTAAAGAGGGCGATAAGTTCCGTTTCCAGACTTTTGAGGGCGTAGTGATTCGTGTGGATCGCAAAGAATCACATACGGCACGAATCGTGGTGCGTAAAGTTACATCTGGCGTTGGCGTGGAGAAGTCTTACTTACTACATTCTCCGCTCGTAGAAAAAATTGAGATTACGAAACGCTCGAAAGTTCGTCGCAATAATCTTAATTACCTGCGTGAACGTTCTGGTAAGTCGGCACGTCTTGCTGCTAAAGACTTTGACCGCGTAGCAGTGAATCAATAAAAATAGAATTCTAAAATCCCGTCACCGGACGGGATTTTTTGATAAAAAGCTTGCTTTTGAGTGACTATTAAATTATAATCATAAGTATATAGGTTATACATAAACATAATTTGGAGTATAAAAATGGAAACAACTAGATTGCAGTTGGTTTTATCCGAGCCATTGCCAGTGCCAGATACGGGGCGTTTTGTTGGTGTTAGCGGTGGTGCAACGGAAAATATCGTTACGATTTTATTGGCGGTGTTTGTGGTCGCCTTTGCGGCGGGACTTGTAATTTATCTAATTTCTAGGAAAAAAGGTAAAGTTGTGATTCCGATAGTGGCGTTGGCGTTGATGATGAGTGCAACCTCGCTAGGTATTAATAAAAGTTTTGCGGCAGATAATTATGCAGTGATTGAGGCTACGGAAGAAGTGACGCTTGAAGGTGCGATTTCGGAAGCGACTTTTTTATCCGGTAAAGCGACGGTGACAATGCAGAATGTTACCGCTTATGGGTATGATTTGTATACTTTATTAACAAGCGGTGATGGTACTTTTGTTCCGGCAACGGAGGGTAATGACACGGCGATTGTTCCGGTTTCGGTGCAAGGGGCTTTGACTGCTAATACTTGGGGCTTTACACTTGAGGCTGACGCATCGGCGGATGACGAGGTGTGGTATCCGGTTAGGGATGTGGCAAGTTTGGTGCAGGGGTATGTCGAACCGACTGAAGCAGGGAGCGCGGTGGACGTTTATTTTGGTGTGCTGGTTGACAGGACGGCGGTAGCTGATACTTACACGATGGATGTTGATTTCTATAGCACGGTGAGCTTGGCGGATACTTTTGAACAGGCATTTGCGTTGGCTGGAGTTTCGAAATACGGTGATTCTGGGTATTATGCAATGCAAAGTATGACGCCAGAAATTTGCGCATCGATTGGCAGGCCGTCACCATCCTTGTCGGAAGTACCGGCGGCAAAATTGATAGACACGCGTGATAACAATACTTACTGGGTAGCAAAGTTGGCAGATGGTAGCTGCTGGATGACACAAAATTTGGCGTTAAAACTTGAAAATAGCAATGACTGGTCTACGGCTTTGACGTCCAATGATACAGATTTGAATGTTTCTGGGAGCGGTATTTATAGTGCTGGGTACAAGGTGGAAGACAATGTAATTTATTGGAATCCAGCAAATACATATATTTATCCTGAGGAGGAATGGACACAGAGTAATACGGTGCCGAGTTCGTTGTATGCTGGGTATAATTATGTTTTTACTTCTGGCGATGCGAATCTAGATACGGTCTATACTTACCTAAGCTCTTGCGTAAATGCTGGGCATACTGCAGCGGAATGCGAGCACTACAATGTGGGGGCTTACTACAACTGGACGGCGGCGGTGGCTTCAAATGATTCTAGCAACTATGTTGCGAACTACACAGAGGCGGAGAACTCAATTTGTCCGGCTGGATGGAGATTGCCAAAGGGGCTAGTGGATGATACTTACTATCTGGCAGCAGCGACGTCTGAAATGAATACGTTACTCTATATTTATGGTATTGTAAAAAATATAAATGTATCTACTGGTAATGCCGAATACGACACTGGTGGTTTCGTGAAGGCTCGTACAGCCCCAATATATTTGACTCGGGCTGGAGATATTAGTGATGGCGTTAATAATTATGGCAGGAATATAGGGTATTACTGGGCTAATTCTGTAAATAATGATAGACTTGCGTATCGTTTAGTGCTTGCTTCGACTTTTGTCCATCCTGCTGGGCGTGGTAATAGATATTTTGGGGACTCAATTCGCTGCGTAGCAAGATAAAGTATGCTAAAATGAATCTATGGCTATTTTGGGCATAGATGAAGTTGGACGCGGGCCCTTGGCGGGCCCGCTTGTCGTGGGGGCGGTGATTTTGCCGGAACCGTGGCCGGAGTGGGCAAATGAGCTAAAAGATTCTAAAAAGTTATCTGTGAAGAAACGCGAAAATTTGGCTAAGATGATTTCTGAGGAGGCCGCAGTAGGACTGGGTTGGGTACATGCTGGGGAGTTGGACGAAGTAGGCATTAGCGATGCCTTGAGGCTTGCAACAAGAAGAGCGGTAGAACAAGTACAGATGAGGCGAGTGGCTTTTTCGCAAATTGTCATTGATGGAAAGATTAACTTTTTAAGCGGGACTGTACTCGAAAAATATGTTTCGACAGTTGTAAAAGCGGATGACTTGATAAAAGAAGTGTCGGCGGCATCGATTGTGGCTAAGGTGGCGCGAGACCATTATATGTATGAGATGGGGGCGAAATTTCCAGATTATGGATTCGAAAAGCATGTAGGGTATGGAACGGCTAAGCACTTAGCGGCGATTCGTGAGAAGGGGATTTGTGAAGAACATCGAAAAAGTTTTGAGCCGATTAAAACAATGGTAGGATTTGAAAGACCAGAACATAATGTTGTAAAAAATACAACGTTGATTGGTAATAAAGGTGAAGCGGCGGTCGTTGAATATCTAGCGCGTGAGGGGCATGAAATTGTGGCGCGAAATTTTAAAACAAAAATGTGCGAAATTGACACTGTGTCTATTAACGGAGATAAGATTTATTTTACTGAAGTAAAGTATCGTAAGTCGGATATGCATGGCGGAGGTTTGGCGGCAATTACGACCGAAAAGGTGGCGCGAATGAAATTTGCGGCGGAAGTGTTTTTGAAGTCAAAACCAGAACTAAAGAGCTTGAATCCGGTGCTTGCCGCGGCGAATGTGGGTGGAGATTTTGTGGTAAAAGATTGGTTTGAGATAAATTAAGCTTATTCTAAAGATATTAGTGTATAATAATAGTTATGAATGAAAAACCACAAAATCAAGTTAAAATACCAACTTTAGAGACTGAAGTGCCGATTATGCCGGAAGTTTCGAAAACACCAGAAGAAACTAAAAAACAAGACGGAAAAAAGACGGGGATTGCTATAGGTATTAGTTCGGTATTGGTGATGTTGGTGGTGGTGATTTCTGTGGTATTGACGATGCATATGCAGCGAGGTAATGCTGGCGATAGTGGGGATGGCGATGGTGGCGCAGGGATGGTAGATGATGGTGAAGAAGAGGAAATCATTGTACTGGAGAATACGGAGCTTGCTTCTGGCACGGTAACGACAACAATTGGTGGTAAAACGGTAACTTATTCAGGGGCGTATGTAGTGGATGGGATTAATGCGACGATCGGTTCTGGCACCTATGAATCGGCAATTGATAATCAGGCGGTTTTCTTAGTGGTGAATGGTGGTTCTTTGACTATCCAAGGTGATGTGACCATAAATAAGACTGGTAGCACGAATTTTCAAGGTCGGGGTGACGAGTATAGTTTTTATGGGATAAACTCAGCCATTGTGGTGGTTGGTGAAAGCTCGTCCGTTTCGATAAATGGAGCAACGATTACGACATCTGTATCAGGCGCGAATGCTGTGGTTGCGACGAGGGGCGGGGAAGTTGCTATCAAAAATTCTACTATAGCAACTTCGAAGGATAATTCGAGGGGCCTACATGCGACTTATGGGGGTACGATTACTGCTGACAAGGTGGTTATTGAAACCCAGGGCGGTTCTTCGGCGACATTGGCGACGGATAGGGGGAGTGGTATTGTGGTGGCAAAGAATATGACTTTATCGACGGCTGGAGCTGGCTCGCCACTTATTTATTCTACAGGCGAGATTGAAGTTTCGGACTCGACTGGCATAGCGACTGGTGCGCAAATCGCGGTGGTGGAAGGGAAGAATTCGATTGTGCTGGATAATTGTGAATTTTCGGCGAATGGTGTTGGGAATCGTAATTCGGTGGATAATGCTGCGGTGATGATTTATCAGTCGATGTCTGGCGATGCGTCAGTAGGTACTGGGTCGTTTACGGCTACGGGTTGTGTTTTAACTGTGTTACCAACCTCTAGTGTTTACACTACGACTCCGTTCTTCTTTGTAACTAATACGACGGCAACGATTACATTAGATGATGTAACGGCGGATTTTTATGAAGGTGGATATTTGATTTTGGCATCTGGCACGGACGAGTGGGGCAAGAGCGGCGCAAATGGCGGTATTGTAACGATTGAGGCGACTGAGCTTACGGCGTCAAATACTCAGGTTTACGTGGGTGAAAATTCTAGCGTAAATGGACTATAGATTTTAGGCGAGGCGGCGTTAGACGTTGAATTTGAATTCGACGACATCGCCGTCCTGCATGATGTAAGTTTTGCCTTCGGTACGGAGTTTGCCGGCTTGCTTGACAGCTTGTTCGGAACCGTACTTTTTGAGGTCGTCGTAGTTGCAAATAGAGGCAGCGATAAAACCGCGTTCAAAATCAGTGTGGATGGTACCGGCTGCTTCGGGAGCAGTGGCACCTTTTTTGATGGTCCAGGCGCGACATTCTTTTTTGCCGGCGGTGAGGAAAGACTGGAGGCCGAGAGTTTCGTAGGCGGCTTTGATGAGCTCTTCCAGGGCATCATGCTCAACACCGTATGATTTTAAGAATTCCTTGCGCTCCTCGCGGGACATACCAGACATTTCTTCCTCCAATTTAGCATCCACGAAAATAGTTTGCAAATTTACAGAACCATCCTTTTGTTCGCATCCTTGCTCGCGCCCGTCGTTACGGGGCTCGCTTCGTCGTTCGCTCCCGTTGTCGCGAACGCTCTCAAAAGGACGGTTCTCGTGAATTTCCTTAACCATTTTTGTCAATTCTTGTTGGAGATTTTTGTCGGTGAGGCCGCTCTCGTCCACATTGAACATGTAGATGACGGGCTTGTCGGTGAGATAGGGGATATTTTCGTCAGAGGGGTCTTTTTTGCGTTTGGCGGCGACTTTGGCTTTGGTTTCTTCGTCGGCGAGCTGGAGTTCTAGATTGATAATATCAATATCATCTTTGGCTTGGGCAACGATGTCGGTAACGAGTTTTTGGTCGGCGCGGAGGATATCGTCGTTTTTGAAAGCGCGGACGACGTGACAAATAGCTTGACATTCGCGAATGTGGGCTAGGAATTTGTTGCCGAGACCTTCACCTTTAGACGCGCCAGCGACAAGACCGGCGACGTCGACGAATTCTACGGTGGCGGGAACTTGCTTTTCGGTATCGTACATTTTGGCGAGCGTATCTAGACGTTCGTCTGGGACAGGGACAATGCCGACGTTTGGCTCGATAGTAGCAAAAGGATAGTTGGCGGCGAGAGCACCAGCGTTTGTAAGAGCGTTAAATAATGTGGATTTGCCGACATTCGGGAGACCGACGATAGCTATCTTTAAATTCATAACCAACCTGTGCATTTATTGTGATAGATATAATTATAACATATTCTGACGAAGCGCTATAACGATTATAACTATATTTATGATATAATGATGGTGAGCAATATAAAAAGAAAGGGTTTTTATGTCTTTGTTTGATAGAATGATGGATAGAAATGTGGAGAGAGTAAAAAAGATGCAGAAGAAAATGCTTGATATGCAGGAAGAAATATACAACGAGAACGGTGAGCAGATTGAGCGTGTAAACAAAAAAACTGCAGAGCTTGGAGCTTCTGGCACTAAAGTTCACTATAAGGCTGCAGCTAGTGGTATAAAAGAAGGGTTGGATGATGAAACTAAAAAATACTGTATCGAATGTGGTAAAGAAATTAGTGCGACAGCAAAATATTGCAGTGAGTGTGGTGTTAAACAAAAATAATAGCAATTTAGTATTTTATAGATAAATTTTCGTAGAGTCCGGGATATGAAAATCAGGTTGGTTTAGAAATTCAAGATTCCGATCTTTAAATTCATAACCAACCTGTGATATCTGTTATTATAGGTATAATTATAACATATTTTGAATTGTCTTTTATGATATAATAGACGTAAGCTAAATGAGGAATATTTGAAAAATGGATATGGATAATCAAGTTATGCCTAAGTCGACTACGCAGATAACACAGTCGGAAGCAAAAAAATGTAAGCATATGCCGATAATCATTATTCTGGCAGTTCTTGCAATTGGTGGGCTTGGTTTTGGTGGTTTTGAATTTTGGCAAAATATACAAAAAGATGATGAAGCAAAGAATCTTCAAGCAAAAAATACAAAAATTGAAGAGCAAGATAAAGATACCCTGGTAGAAGATAATAAAGATCAAGAAGGATTAAACAATGATCAGAACTGCAACAATTTACCATCGGAAATAAATGAACCAATTTTAGGTTTTTTCGATGATAAAACGATTGCATTAACCAATAAAATATATTCAGAGTTTGATTTTGAAATAAACTTTTTGCAAAAAGGAAAAGACGGAATATCCGAAATCATGAGGATTAATGTTCCGCATCAGCAAAACAAAAAGACTGGTGAATTGGGAGGGAGCTATCTTGCATTTTATTATCGAGCTAATCATGGTGATGATTGGGCTCTCGTTTACATAGGGAATGCCCCAGATTATTGTTCGAATTTTGATGAAAACATACTCGAAGCGTTCGGTGATTTATTATCGTGTGTCAAATAATAAAATACGATACTTACCAGCTTATTTCAGTAAACAATCGGTTGGTCTAGAAATACAGGATTCCGATTTTTAAATTCATAACCAACCTATAATATCTGTTATTATGGGTATAATTATATCATATTTATGAAACGATAGCGATGTCGCAGATGTTTATGACTTGGATTTTGTTCTGAATTTATAGTATTTTATAATTAGGAAATCTACAAGGAATAATAATAGTAAATCTAGAATGGTTCCGATATATACGATTAAATCTTGTTTGGATGTAAAAATATATATAGACCAAGATATTAGAGCTATTAATTGTAAGGACAACATTCCTAAACTATAATCATTGCTTGACTTTGTTTTTATAAGCTTTATTATTTGGGGGACTGTCTCGATGTAGCTTAGGATGTAATAAATTGTACAAAAAATAGACATATTAATATTATAACATTTAAAAGAAAGCCTTTACACGAGTATATCCATCACTGCCCGTCGGACTTTCGATGACATTGTATCATAAAAAAGAAGTTCTCGCGCTCTGCACATACTGCGCCCTGCAAGAACTTCGATATATATATATATTATATCAAATTAGCACAGAAATATCAATAATTTGACCGCGTTTCGTTACCATAATCATACGTTTTATCTGTTTTTGTTTACGCACCTGGTTAACGAGGAAGTTACGAACTTTTAGATCTCGAACTTTTTTTCATACGAGAAGTGTCAATAATTAAATTTGGCGATTGTTTTGTGGCATCTTTTAGTTTATGCTCGAAGGTATTTGAATTGAAAGACTCTGGAGATTTTATCTCATACTCGATACCATCCAATTTGATATCGGCAGTATGTAGATTGCCTTCTTCTAGAAATTCAATATAATGTCCAGCTAAAGAAAGAATTTCTGCCACTCGCATTTCGTGAGGCCAAGGTTTGCGACCAGGTGCAATAAAAATTCCAGTTTTTCGTTTATTTTGCATGGTATTATTATAAGTCATTTGATTTAGGAACAAAAATTGTTATGTTTTTCCATTTTGGTTTTGGGAGATGAATTTTGATGGTAAATGGAATATAAAAATCAGGTTGGTTTAGAAATTCAAGATTCCGATCTTTAAATTCATAACCAACCTGTGTAATCTGTTATTATATTATATTATATTATATTATATCATATTTTAGTGTATAATGATAATATGGATGACGATCGTTTATCGGGAAAAACTAAAAACTGTGTTGATGTCCTAGGAAATGAATGGAATTATGAGTGTATGGGGTGCGCAATACGTGATAAGGAAATTGTTCCCCCTGGGGGTATAATTTATGACGGAAAATATTGTATCTTGGCGAGTGATCCTGAAGTTCCAATTCCTGGGTTTTTGGTAATCAATAGTAAAAAACACATTAAATCGTTTTCTGAACTCGGAGAAGCCGAAAGACATGAAATAGTTGATGTATTATATAAAGCAGAAAACGCGTTAAAAAAGTTAAACGTCAGTAATGAATTTACTGTTGTACAAGAAGAGAGATCGAGCCACCTTCATGTATGGATTTTTCCAAATTATGATTGGATGGCAACAGAATTTGGAAAAGGAATAAGTTATTTAAGAGACATATCTGCATACGCTAAAGAAAATTCAAATGACGATAATGTAAAAAACGTGTTGATGGTTGTTGAAGAAGTGAGAAAAATACTTAATGAGTTATAAAAAATAGATTGGTTTAGAAATACAAGATTCCGATCTTTAGATTCATAATCAACCTGTGATATCTGTTATTATGGATATAATTATATCATTTTCCGAGTTTAAAATCTAGATAGACATAGTTATCCATATCATAAGAAAGGTTTTTATTGATAGCATTTTTGGCAATTTTGCATATTTCTGACATGCGTTTACCATTGCATAGCGGATCTATGTAGCGGACTTTAGATTTTTGATGGACACAGTAAACATTTTTGGGCTGAGTTTTTGAGACATTGACCTTTTTGGCTTTTCGCCAAGTGTTCCAAATATCTTTATATTTTGAACTTTCAATTATTCTAATAATATCGGATTCTTTTTTGTCGTATAATTCTTCTACTGTAATTTTGCCGCTTTCCTTTAAGCCTTTTAAAATATCGGCAATGAATTGCATAGAAAAACGAGTTCTATCATCGCGATAAATGACGGACATTTTGCTAGTAACTTGAACAAATTTTCTAGCGATAGATTTAGTTTTGAAGCTAAGTTCCGGCCCTCCTGATTCATTTTGTTCGATTTCTATATCATTGTATATTTCTTTGACTTCTTCTAGACTTAATAGCTTGTAAGTAAATAGCGCATTAGATAATGAATATTCTAATCTATCAGCAGATAGTTTTGGCGTATCGTTGTCAGCGATTGGATAAATATGATAATTATCGATTTCCCCAATTCTAATGTCATCTTTTTTAAGTATGTCTATCACGTCTTGAGATTTTTTGATAAATTCGGTAGTTAGATCTTCTGTAGATTCTTGCTTCAAATAATCCCCATTCATAAAATCTACGCAGTGTTTGAAGACGGGAGTTGAAATGTCATGAAATAATCCGGCAAGAGTTTGTTTTTTATCGTGGGTAAAATGCCAGACAATTAGTGCAGTTGCAATAGAATGGTCTAAGCTGGAATAAAAAATATCACTATCAAACAAATCAGTATATAATGTGCCGCAAGTGGTGCTGATGTATTTTTGAGTTTGGAGTTCCTTGGTGTTGGTATAAGCATTTAACCATTCCGGAAAATCTGCGCTCAAAATTTTAAAGTAACCAGTTGTTTTCGCAGTTTTCATATCTATATTGTAGCATAAAAAGGAAGCTCTCGCGGTAGGCACCTTCGGCGTCGTGCGAGTGCTTCGATATTTATATTATATTTTAGGCGATTTTCTTTTGCCAAGATTTTTTATGACATTTAGGGCAAGTCATATAGCGGGTGCGACCAAGATGCATGGCAAAATAGACGCTAGAGTATTTTGGAATATAACGATGACCGCAATATTTACATTCATATTTTCCGGCTTCAGTTTCGATTTTAAGGCAAAAGCTAACGCCTACGATAATCAGAACAAGCCCAAGCGCAATTAAAACAATTCGCGTCCAAGTTGGTATTTCGGCATAACTAGCAATAAAACATAGGATTAAAAATGAAATTGTTGACATATATCCAATGACATTTTCATAAAGAAAGAATTTCTTATTTGCTAAAGTTTCAATTTTGGAAAATTCTTCGAGGAGTTTTTCGGAATGTTGTTTATAGTCTTTTTGGTTAATTTCTTCACCGGAAAGTAGTTCGTTATAAGAAATATCGAATAACTTGCACAACTTTGCCATATTATTTGCATCGGGTAGACAAACTCCTCGCTCCCATTTTGAGATGGAGCGGTTGGAGATGTTTAGTTTTTCCGCTAAGCTCTCTTGCGTATAACTATTATCTTGACGTTTCTTCGCGATAAACTTGCCAATCTTTTCTAAATCCATAACATCCTTTCTTTTATTATTATAACCTCATTTTAGAAATGATTAAACTAAAATACCACAAACCATAGGTAGAATTCAAAAAAAGAAAGCCCCGAACCTACGCAATCCAGCGTTGCCTGACGGACTTTCGATGATTTTATTATATTACACTTATCGCGAAATTTCAACTATATTTTTCTGTTTATCTATTAAAAGCAGGCGTTTTATATTTTTGGAGTGTTTAAACTGATAATTTAGCTCATTCTTTATTTTATTGATATGATTTTTTGAGAATCTAGCGTCAATTATAATGTTCCCTGATTGTTTAGCTGCATTTCGGAGTGCGTGCTGAAGATTATATTTGCCATTGCCAGTCGGAGATTTCAACTCCCAATATTTTCCTTTTATTAAGAAATCTGGAGTTTTATTATTGTTCCTAACCACGAATTTTATATCAGAATTGAAGAAGTCAATTAAAATATAAGCAGCGGTCATTTCTCGATTCGATGGTTTAGGATAGAGTTCCTTTGGAACTATAACTGAATAATTTGATTTTGACATAAAACCATTATAAGTCATTTGATTTAGGAATAAAAATTGTTATGTTTTTCCATTTTGGTTTTGGGAGATGAATTTTGATGGTAAATGGAATATAAAAATCAGGTTGGTTTAGAAATTCAAGATTCCGATCTTTAAATTCATAACCAACCTGTGATATCTGTTGCCGGTATGATTATAACATATTTTCATGTATAATATAAGTTATGAAGATAGTATTAGTTAGGCATGGAGAGACGGATTGGAATCTTTATGGACGGTTGATGGGGCAGAAGGATATTCCTTTGAATGAGCATGGCCGCGAACAGGCGAAAATTTTAAGAGAAAGATTATCGGATATTGATTTTGATTGCTGTTACGTCTCGCCACTTAGTCGGGCAAGAGAAACGGCAGAGATTATTTGTGACGGAAAATGTGAAGTTTTTTGCGATGATAATTTGAAAGAACGTTGTGGCGGGGAGATGGAGGGATTGGTGATTGATAATTGGGGTGATTATGAAAATAACAAAACCACTGAAACAAATGCGGAGATTTTGGAGAGAGCAAAGACATTTTTTAAAACACTTAAACAGTCCAATTATGGCTGTGTTTTGATTGTGAGTCATAATGGCTTGTTGAAGAATTTGAGGCATTTAGTACTTGAAAGAGATGGTGAAGTAGATTATGGCAGCGGTAATTTATTGAATTGCGATTTTGAAACATATGAAATCTAGTACAAAAAAAGAAAATCCCGAACCTGTGCATATCCATAACTGCCTGTTGAGCGTATGACAATTTTAAAGTCAAAACCCCGACTTTGCAGTCGGGGTTGGGGTCCTCCATATTGGGAGGTAGAGGAGGTGATAAGGTTATCGGATGAACTGGATCAGATAATAGGTCGCAAATTGCGTGGCAAGCATAATGCCAATTGTGCCCATAATCTTCATAAAGATGTCAATCGCGGTAGCGACGACGTCTTTCATCCAGTCACCCATAGTGTCGCCGATAGTGGCAGCGTCGTGGGCAGGAAGGTACTTTTCCTTAACCCATTTTTCGAAACCGGGAACCAGGTTGGCCTCATAGCGTTTTTTGCCGTTGTCGGCCAAACCACCAGCGTTGCTGAAATAAATTGCAAGCGGTAAGCCAACGGCCATGGTGCCAGCCAGAGTGCCACCGAGGGTCTTGGGGCCAAAAATGAATCCAATGACAAGGGTGGCGCCGATTGCGATTAAGACGGGAACGATCATTTTCTTTAAAGCGTTCTCGGTAGCAATACGGATGCACTCTTTGGAGTTGGGTTCTTTTTGCCCGCTGGCGACTTCCGGATCGAGAAGCTGTTTACGACATTCGGCAGCCATTTCGTCGGCGGCGTCGAGTGTGTACTTGGCGAGGATGCCACAGAAGGTGGCAATAAGCCCGCCACCAAGTAGCAGCCCAAGCATGACGTTGCCGTCGAGTAGGTTGAGGCTTTCTTCGCCGGCGGCCATCATGAACGCAGAAATTTGCGACAGGATAACGGCAGCGGCGGAGCCAATGGCGAAACCTTTACCGACTGCGGCGGATGAATTGCCATAAGCGTCGTTTTTGTCGGTGATGACGCGGACTTTTTCGGGTAGACTGCAACTTTCGGCGATACCGCCGGCGTTGTCGGAAATTGGCCCGAAGGCGTCTGCGCTAATCGGCTGAGCGACGAATGACAACATACCGAGAGCCATGATAGCTTGTCCGTAAGGGCCGGCGATTTGCCACGCGCCCCAGGAACAGACAGCTACAATGACAATCTCGAAGAAGCAAGAAATCCAACCTACGGCGTTTGCAAAAGAAACGTAGAGGGCGGAACCTTGTTTGGCCTTTTCGGCTGCACGGATACACCATTTGCTATTGAGATCCGTAAAATGCTGTGCGACAAATCCGATGCCTACGCCAGAGATGATTCCGCAAGTAGCGCTTAGGAATGGCGAAATCCAGCCGAGTTTGAATTCGGTAGGGATCATGTTGTTGGCGCCAAACATAAAATACGCTGCAATGAGACTGGCTGCAAGCGAACCGATGGCCGCAATATACATAGAGACGTTGATTTGTGCGCCAGGATTTTTACTCCTTTTGATATGGGAGGCGCAGAACAAACCGATGAGGCTACTAATGAGGCCGCCGAGCGCCAATATAAGCGGGTAAGTGGCGGTGAAAGTTAGCATCTCAGGGTTTCCAATCAGTCCATACATATTTACGGCAGTGACAATAGCTGTGACTGGTGTAGCCGTGAAACTTTCGCCGAGATCGGCTTGGTTGCCGTCGACATCGTTGACGTTGTCGCCTACGAGGTCGGCAAGAACTGCAGGATTGCGAGGGTCGTCTTCTTCGAAATGCATGAAGACTTTACCGATGAGGTCAGCTCCCATATCGGCAGCTTTGGTGAAGATGCCACCCGGTACTCGGCAGAACATTGCGATGACTGACCAACCTAGCGAATAAGCAGTCAGACGAGCGAGTATCGGAATGGAAGTAGCTTGCGTAGCAATGATGCCTTGCCCGGTAGCCTCGGGATTGACGCCTGTGAGTAGAATCACCAGAGCGAGACCTAGAAGCGATGAAGCATGGACGATCAAACCGCAGATTTGGCTACCCTTGATGGTAGTGTTGACGGTCCTAGCGCAAGCAACGTCTTCGTCCTCATTGATGTTCCTGAGGGCAGTGGCAGCGGCGCGAACATTAGTGTAGGTAGCGACGCTCATGCCCACGATGACGGAGATGGTAGTAAATGCCATACCGCCAAGGAAAGCGAGGCCGGCGAATTTTTCTACAAACAAGCTGAGTATCAGTGCGATAAGGACGGATACCGGAATAATGCGTTTGTAGATAGAGCTGGTGAAGACTTTGGAGCCTCCACGGATGCGATCGGCAAGTTTAGACATTGCAGAGTTGCCTTCGCTGAGTCCTCTGACGCCACGGTATTGGAAGAAGATATATACCAAGACGACAGCGACTATGCCAATGATGCTATAGGAAACGATGTTCAGGATCACGGTGTTATCAACTCCTTTCATTGTTAAGGTGCCTTTAGGCGTTCCTAAAAGTGGTCCCTATTCAAATATTTAGAGACATAAAATAATGCGTCCCTCCTCCAACGCATAGGCTAATTATACCAAAAATATAGGGATATTGCAAATGGAATGGATTTTGATATAATGGCGGGAAGATGAGGCTGAAAAGAAGAAGGCTGGTAGCGGTGATTGCGGCTTTTTTGGGGGTGATATTGTGGTTAATCGCAAACCCAGAGAGCTATGAAGAAGTTTTTGTGGCAGTGGAGAATACTGGCGCAACAAATGAGTTGGGTGGTGTGGAGCGGGAGATGGCCTTGGGGGAAATTGGCGCAGAGGAGGAGGACTCTGCGCCTCTGGCTGTAGAGATACTAAGACTTTTGGAGGTGAAAGGGCGAGCGCCAAAGACGGGGTATTCGCGAGACGAATTTTATTCGGGGTGGCCGACGGTAGATGGGTGCAATTTGAGACAAAAGATTTTGAAACGAGAATTTGGAGATACGGCGGTGCTGGATGGGTGTAATGTGATAGCAGGAGAATTTGATGAGCCTTACACTGGTGAACATTTGGTGTTTTCTACGCGAGAGGAGATTTCTAAGGGGTTGCAGATAGATCATGTGGTGGCGCTGTCGGATGCGTGGCAGAAGGGGGCGCAGTATATGGAACGCACAGTAAGGTATACGATAGCGACGGATCCATTGAACTTGTTGGCGGTGGAAGCGGCGGCGAATGAAAAGAAATCCGATGGTGACGCGGCGACGTGGTTGCCAGCGAATAAGGCCTTTCGGTGTCAGTATGTGGCGCGACAGGTGTCGGTAAAATATAAGTATAGTTTATGGGTGACCGAGGCAGAGAAGGAAGCGATTTCGCGGGTGCTTGAGGGGTGTCCGAATGAGCGGGCGGTGGGGGTAGATTTTTGAAATGGCTAGGCATGAGCGTGATATAATGGTGGTAGATAATCATAATAAAGGAGGCCGATGGCTGAAATACTAAAAATTAGCGAAACAGAAGCAAAGATTGGCACTGATGATGGTAAAGTGGTGACGGTGCCGATTGCCTGTGTAGCGTATCCGGATCCGCGCGAGGGCGATGATGTGAATTTATATAAGGATGGTAATAATTACATTGTGAAAAAGGCTGGAACTACTACGGGAGGAATAGTAGGGAATGAGCCAGATGGCGGAAAATCCATAAACAAACATTTGTTCGTATGGGTAGGAACGTTTTTGTTTGGTGGTTTGGGCGTGGACCGTTTCTTGCGTGGACAGATAGGGCTTGGGATTTGCAAGCTTCTCTTTAACTGGATGACATTGGGCATCTGGGAGCTTGTGGACTGGATTGTTGCTTTGACGAAAGCTTATGGTGCAGCGTACGGGAATGTGGAAAATATCACCTTCGATAGTAAAGGGAATTATACAAGATAGGGTTTTGGGTCTTGATATAGTAAATACCGCCCTGCGTGGGCGGTATTTTATTATATATAGTGATTACTCTGTCTCTGCATGGCGGCTAGATTTCTTACGGGTTCTAGATTTGGTGACGAAGTAGATGATGATGGCTATGATTGCAAATATTATAATAAATAGTAACCAGATAGGACATTTAATGACCATCTTGGAAACTTGCGCAGTGACGCCTTCGAATTCTACGGTGTAGATAACGTTAAAGATGCCTACTGGCGGAGTGTTCTCCCAGATGGTTTCGTTATAGAGCGTACGGTCTGGAAGAATGATTCTCGATTCAGGGTCTTCTTCATTGGTGTATATTTCTTCATTAGAAAATAGTGGAAATATTTGCAATTTGTATATTGCGTTACCATGGATGTTGCCAGTGTTTTTAATGGCGGAACTGGCCACTATGTCCCCAGTTAGCAGAAAGCTTGAAATACTTGTCTCGATAACTTCGCCCCGTCTCACCGTATTCCCAGCTATCTCAGCGAATACAAGATGTGCCATAATTAATTCTTCTTTAATTACCGCCGCATTTGTAATATCATTAAGGGCATCAAATTCTTTAGTTTTTACAAGAAAAGCCTCATACTGTCCGCCGGCGGCTGCGTCTATTGGTACACTAATAGTGAATCTTATTTCTGTGTTGCTATTTGGCGCCAGGATTCCGGTGCTGTCAGAATTAAGCGTAGTCCAAGCTACGATAGGGCTGTTTTCCCCGTCAAACGTTGTCCCGTAACTTTCGTCTACATAAAATGATTTTTGTTCGATTTCGTATTGCAGGTCGGCGTTGCTACTACTTGGATTCGAAACCTTAAAAGAGCCGTAATACACA